>Ga0209630_10000011_pt1 | contig 260429 bp, 263 predicted proteins | sample COG_01_FD_184745 | JGI IMG/M metagenome (GOLD analysis project Ga0209630, IMG submission 184745) | Pelagic Microbial community sample from North Sea - COGITO 998_met_01 (SPAdes) (version 2) | ecosystem: Environmental > Aquatic > Marine > Neritic zone/Coastal water | place: Helgoland, sampling...
CCACGAACTGGCGGCGGCGGCGGCGCGGGCGCCGTCGGGCGGCAACCTCCAGCCCTGGCATGTGCATATCGTCGCGGGCGATGCGATGGCGCGGCTTAAGGCGGACATGGCGGCGAAGCTCGCGCGGGGCGAGACGGAAACCCCGGCCTATCCGGTCTATCCGCCCGCGCTCGACGATCCCTATCGCACGCGGCGGTCGGACATCGGCGAGGCGCTGTACGGCCATCTCGGCATCCCGCGCGCGGATCGCGACGCGCGGCGGCGCTGGTTCGCGGACAACTTCCGCTTCTTCGGCGCGCCTGCGGCCTTTTTCTGTACGGTCGATCGCGCCATGGGGCCGCCGCAATGGTCCGACCTCGGCATGTATCTGCAGACGCTGATGCTGCTCGCGGTCGACGCCGGGCTGGCGACCTGTCCGCAGGAATGCTGGGCGATGTATCCGGAGACGGTCGGACGCCTGCTCGCCTTGCCGGCGGAGCGGATGCTGTTCTGCGGCGTCGCGATCGGGTTCGAGGATGTCGCCGCACCCGCCAACGCACTGCGCGCCGGGCGGGCGGATACGGCGGAGTGGCTCAGCGTGGTGGCATAGGCGCCGCCTACAGCACCACCGTCACCGGTTTCGATTCCTCGATCGCCGCCAGCACCATCCGTTCCCAGATCGCCGGATCGCCCGCCGCGGCCATCTTCTGGTCGGGTTCGCGCAGCGTCCGCAGCACCGCGCGCGCATCGGCGAGATAATCGCGCCAGGCGCTGTCCACCTGCTCGCCCGCACTCTCGCAATCGCCGCCGGCGTTCGCACTGATCCGTTGCCCGGCGAGCACGCGGGCGATGCGTTCGGGAAGCGGGGTGGTGGATACGTCCATGAAGGCTCTCCTTTCAGGCAAGAATGCCTGAACGTCGCGTCCGGTGCCATCCCCGACGGCAAACGGCCCGGCGAGCGTCGCTCACCGGGCCGTTCGTCACCGCGAAACGGGAAGGGTCAGCGCGTCGCGCCGGCACCCTGACCGCGGCCGCCGCCGCCGCCCGAGCGACCGCCACGGCCGCCACCCGAACCGCCGCCGCTGCCGCCGCGGGCACCGCCACGGCTGGCATTGGCATAGTTGCGCGTCGCCGTCGGCGCATGCGTGGCGCGCGGGCGCGCCGGCTGGCGCTGGCCGCGCGGCAGGTCGGCACGCGGCGCGGGATCGGCACCGATCGCCTTGACGCGCGTCGCTTTGATCTCGTTCGACAGGCCCTGGAAATTGTCGGGCAACGGCCGCACCGCCACCTTCTGGCGGGTCAGCTTCTCGATGTCCTTCAGGTACGGACGCTCGTCATCCGCGCAGAAGGCGACGGCGATGCCGCTCGCCCCCGCACGCGCGGTACGGCCGATGCGGTGGACGTATTGCTCCGCGACGTTGGGCAGTTCGAAGTTGATGACGTGACTGACGCCCGAGACGTCGATGCCGCGCGCCGCGATATCGGTCGCGACCAGCACCTTGGTCTTGCCGTCCTTGAACTCGCCCAGGGCCCGCTCGCGCTGGCCCTGGCTCTTGTTGCCGTGGATCGCGTTCGCCGGAATGCCGTTGCCGGCGAGCAGCTTCACGACGCGGTCGGCGCCATGCTTGGTGCGCGTGAAGACCAGCGCGCGGTTGATCGACGGATCCTGCAACACGATCGTCAGCAGCGCCTGCTTTTCCGACTGATTGACGAAGGTGACATACTGGTCGACGCGCTCGGCGGTGGTCGATGCGGGAACGACCGACACCGTCTTCGGCTCGTGCAGGAACTGGTTGGCCAGCTCGCGGATCGCGACCGGCATCGTCGCCGAGAAGAACAAGGTCTGGCGCTTGCGCGGGATCATGCGGACGATCTTCTTGAGCGCATGGATGAAGCCCAGGTCCATCATCTGGTCGGCTTCGTCGAGCACGAGGATCTCGATCATCGACAGGTTGCAAATGCCCTGCTCGACCAGATCGATCAGGCGGCCCGGCGTGGCGACGAGGATGTCGACGCCGCGGCTCAGGTCCTGCCGGTTCTTGTTGATGCTGGTGCCGCCGAACACGGTCGCGACCGACAGCTTGCTGAACTGGCCATAGCCCCGCGCATTGTCGGCGATCTGGCTGGCGAGCTCGCGCGTCGGCGCGAGCACCAGCATGCGGCAATGCGTCGGCAGCACGCGCTTGCTCGCCTCGGTCAGGCGCTGGATCGACGGCAGCACGAACGCCGCGGTCTTGCCGGTGCCGGTCTGCGCGATGCCGAGCAGGTCGCCGCCCTCGAGCAGGATCGGGATCGACTGCGCCTGGATCGGGGTGGGGGTGGTATAGCCCTTGGCTTCGAGCGCACGGACGAGGGGATCGGCGAGGCCGAGGTTTGCGAATGACATGAAATGATAACCTTCAAAACGGGCCTGACCCGCGCGCCGGAATCCCTGGTCGACAGGGAAACGGCTCGCAGGGGGCGGGGAAAATGACACCCCGCGTGAATAGGGAAGCCCTGAGCATATCGACCGAGGCGGAGCCGGGGTTGGCAAGCGCCGACCCGTTCACGCTGCATGACGCCTCGATAATGCGCCATGTGCGCTGCGCTGCGGCAAAAGTCAAGGTGCCACGTCCGGCGGCGGATGTGTGGCCTCCAGTCTACAGTCTCACCCAAAATGGTCGCATCGGCCGATCGGAATGATCCCGTCTTGACTTGGATAGTCCCGCCGATACGCTCCCGAATATCCAGGCCGCGCGGGAGAGCGGCCGGAAGTACAGGGGTCCGAAATCATCATGTCTGGGAACGTATTCCGTGGCGTCGCGCGTCGCGCGCTTCTTGCATCGACCGCGCTCATCGTACTGCCGACCGCCGCACAGGCGCAGAGCGCGCCGACCGGTGTCGAAAATATCGCGCAATCGGGTGCGCGCCTGCCGCTGTCCGGTCTGGAAACGATCGCCCTTTCCGAGCGGCCAAGCTTCGCCGAAGATATCGCACATGGCGCGACTCTGACTCCGCTCGCCAATCTGGATGCGATGGTCGAGCAGAATCGCGCGCTGCCGCTGTCGTCGCTCGAGAATGAGCCGAACATCGTCATCCGCCAGCCCGGCACCTCGACGACCTCGCTCGATCTCGGCACCAGCGTCAACGGCGTCGGCAACATGACGATCGCTTATGCCGACGGCATCGGAATCTGCACCGGCACGCTCATCAATCCCCGCACCGTGATCTTCGCGGCGCATTGCGTAAACGAGAACAGTGCCGGCACCGGTGCGCAGGACCCTTGGCAATATGGTTCGGCCGGCGGCGGCATTCCGATCGCTTTCGGTTTCCAGGCGAACAACCTGCCCGCGGTGCGCGCATGGTATCTGCCGACCGTCACCGGCGGCGCGGCCAACCCCGATCAGTTCAAGACCAACACCGCCAACTTCCTCTACAACGTCAATCAGGTCGTCTATAACGCCGACTCGCTGAAGCTCGGCCTCGCGCAGAACTTCCTGCAGGCCGACGTTGCGATCGCGACGCTCGACACGCCCGCCGCCAACGTGCCGACCTGGGCGCTGCTGTTCTCGGTGCTGCCGGCGCCCGCCACGATCAGCGACACGACCGGCACCGGCTATCACGTGACGATCACCGGCTATGGCCGCAGTGGCACCGCGACGACGACCACCGGCGACACGCTGGCGGTGGATTACCGCCGCCGTATCGCCGAAAACACGATCGGCATCCTGGGCTCGTTCAACGACCGCGACGCCTTTATCTTTGGGACGAACGGCACGCTGCCGCAGAACCTGTACCAGCTCGACATGGACGATCCGCGCCGCGGCACGACGGCCAAGAGCCCGTATGATTTCAACCTTTTCAAGGACAATGCGCTTCCCAACGAAGGCACCACGGCGGGCGGCGATTCGGGTGGTCCGCTGATCCTCGATCGCGCCTTCGCCAAGCAGGTCGTGATCGGCGTGCTCTCGGGCGGCAGCCGCTTCTACGGCGCGCAGCCGTTCGGTTCGTACGGGACGGAGAGCTTCTACCAGCCGCTCTACCTGTTCTGGGACTATGTCGTCGCCAACAACCCGTATCGCTATGCGCAGACCAAGGCGGGTGACGGCCTGTGGACCGACGCATCGCGCTGGGTGACGGCGCTCGATCCCAATTATCAGATCGTCGTCAGCGGCCAGCTCGCGAACGGCGTTCCGACCACGACCGGGGCCGGAATCGCGGGCGATGCCAACAAGTTCGGCAAGGTCTGCTTCGAGAGCGCGACGCTGAGCGACTGCGTCGATATCAGGACCGGCATCGAATATGTAAACGGCCAGCCGGTGCCCGGCACCGGCACGACCCCGACGAGCGACGGTGCCACGCTCGGCACCGCCGCGGTGAATGCCAGCCAGCCGACCAAGGTCGGAACCGACCTGCTGACCGGTGGCGAGAATGTCGCGCAGGCCGGTGAAGCGACTCCGGCCGCCGTCGTGGCGACGCCGGCACCGACGCTGGCCAACGGCCTGCCCGGCGCGACGAATTTCGTGCCGAACAACGTCGATCCCAACCGCGTCACCAAAACGGCGGCGCGTTATTACGATGTGTCGCTGACGGCGGCGGGCACCACCACGCTTAACACCGCGGTGACGATCGATCGCTTCACCGTCGCGGGCAGCACGGCGAAGCTCGCGGTGACCTCGACCGGCTCGCTGACCAGCCTGATGGGCATCACGCAGGTCACCGGCGTCGTCGAGAACAACGGCATCGTCACCAGCCGCGGCGATTACATGAACCTCGGTGGCACGATCACCGGTTCGGGCCGCTTCAACGCGCCGTTCTTCACCAACGTGTCGGGCATGATCGCGCCGGGGACGGCGGGAACGATCGGCACGCTCACCGTCGGCGGCAACCTCATCCTCGCCTCGGCGGGGACGCTGCTGGTCGATGTCGGGCCGAACGGCACCTCGGACCGTGTCGCGGTGGTGCGCAACGGCACCGCCGACGGTATCGCCAATGTCGGCGGCCGGGTCGGCTTCGCGCCGGTTGCAGGACACACGATCCGCTACAACGACGTCTATACGATCGTCACCGCGGCGGGGGGCATCACCGGCGCCTTCCAGACGGCGAGCCCGCTCTCGGCGATCCTGACCCCGCAGTTCGTCTATTCGGCGAATGCGGTGCAGGCCCGCATCGTCGCCGGCACCTATGCCAGCGTCGTCGCGAACACGCCGATCCAGACCGCCTTCGCCGGGCTGCTCGATCGCAACCGCGCCAGCAACTACAATGCGCTGTCGGGGCTGTACGGCACGCTCGACATCCAGAATGCGGCGACGATCCAGTCGACGCTGGAGGGCCTTGCGCCGCGTACCACGCCGCTGAAGTACGGCATGGGGACGGTCGCGACCGAGAACATGTCACGCTTCTATCGCCAGCATCTCGCCGGCATCGACCCCGCCGAGACGCCGGGCGGCACGCTGACCATGACCGGCCAGCCGCTGCAGTTCGCCTCGCTGATGGCGAGCGACCTGCCGACGACGCAGGCGACGGCAAGCGACACGACCTCGACGACGGTGCGCGAGGGCGTGCTGCCTGAGAACGTCAACGTCTTCATCGCCGGCGGCTATGTCGACGGCGACAGCCGCAGCCTCCGCGACGCCCGCCCCTTCGGCGGAAGAGACAACTTCGATGGCTTCTACGTAGTCAGCGGCCTCGAAGCCAAGGTCGGCGACAGCGGGGTGGTCGGTTTCGGCGTCGGCTATACCAAGCTTGACGGCACGACCGGCGGCGTGGCGCAGAGCGCGCGTGGCGAGCTGTTCCAGGGTACGTTGTTCGCCAAGGCGCAGAGCCTGACCGGACAGGTGCTCGACGCGCAGATCGGCGGCGGCGTGTTCCAGGCGAGCACGCGTCGGACGGTGGCGATCGCCAACACCACCTCGACGTTGCGCAGCCGCGACAATGCGCTCGCGGTGTCGGCGGAGGTCGGTCTCGCGCAGATGTTCGACGTGGGCGGTTTCAAGATCGGGCCGCGCGTCGCCGGTCGCGTCAACCACATCGGCTTCACGCCGACGCTGGAGACGGGTGGCGACGGGGCGTTGCGCTTCGGCAAGTACGACCTCAACAGCGTTCAGGGCCGTGCCGGTCTGCAGATCGCCGGCGGCCAGACGCTCAAGCCCTTCGCCTCGGCCTATTTCGTCCATGACTTCAAGGACCAGCCGGGCGTCTTCACCGCCAATTTCTTCGGCGGTACGGCCCCGGCGGGCTTCCGGTTGAGCAGCCAGGACCAGAATTGGGGCGAGATCGCCGCGGGCCTGTCCTATTCCACCGGGATGCTCGAACTGTCGGTCAGCGCCGACACGACCGTCGAGCGCAAGGACGTACGCAACCAGGCGTATCGCGGCGCGATCAAGTTCAAATTCTGATCTGCGTCATCGGTTAAAAGGCAGGGCCGCCCTTCCCATCGGGAGGGGCGGCCCTCGTCATTTCCCGACTGCTGCGATCGATCGTCGCAGGTCATGGAATGCGGGCAAAAGCTACAGCTTGCGCCCGATCACTTCCTTCATGATCTCGTTCGTCCCGCCATAGATGCGGCTCACCCGGGCGGCACGCCACGCGCGGGCGATCGGATATTCGTTCATATACCCCGCGCCACCGTGGAGCTGCAGGCAGGCGTCCATCACCTCCCATTGCAACTCCGTGTGCCACAGCTTCGCCGCGGCGCCCTCCTCGTTGGTCAGCTGTCCATCGAGATGGCGGCGGATCGCCCAGTCGAGGTGCGCCCAGCCGACCTGCAGCTTCGTCGCCAGCCCGGCGAGCACGAAACGCGTGTTCTGGAAATCGAAGACGACGCCTGCAAACGCCTTGCGATCCTTGGTGAAGGCGACCGTCTCGTCGAACGCCTTCTGCGACGAGGCCTGTGCGCCGACCGCGATCGACAGCCGCTCCTGCGGCAGCTGGCTCATCAGATAGACGAAGCCCTTGCCCTCTTCGCCGAGGCAATGGGTGATCGGCACGCGCACGTCGTCGAAGAACAGTTCGGACGTGTCCGCCGCCTCCTGCCCGATCTTGTCGAGCTTGCGCCCCCGGCGGAACCCCTCGCGGTCCGCCTCGACCAGGATGATCGACATGCCCTTGTATGCGGGCTGCGCGGTCGGATCGGTCTTGGCGACGACCAGCACCAGATCGGCGTTCTGGCCGTTGGTGATATAGGTCTTGCTGCCGTTGACGACATAATGGTTGCCGTCGCGCCTGGCGGTGGTGCGGATCGCCTGAAGGTCGCTGCCGGTGCCGGGCTCGGTCATCGCGATCGCGCTGATCGTCTCGCCGGACACCATCCGCGGCAGCCAGTGGCGCTTCTGCTCCTCCGACCCGTAATGCTCCAGATAGCCGACGACGATGTCCGATTGCAGCGTGAACCCCGCCGGCACGCCGTTGTAGGTCAGTTCCTCGTTGACGATCGCATTGTAGCCGAAATCGAGGCCGAGGCCGCCATAGGCCTCCGGCACGGTCGGACAGAGCATGCCGACCTCGCCCGCCTGCCGCCAGAAGCTTGGCGGGACCAGCCGGTTCGCCTCCCATTCGGCAACGTTCGGAACGCCCTCCTTGCGCAGGAAGCTGCGCACCGTCTGGCGGAATGCCTCGTGATCCTCGTGATATGCGGAGCGTCCCGCGACGTCGTCGAGCGTCATGCCTCTCTCCCGTTTTGCCGGCGAGGCTGCGATCCGCGTCGACGTCCGTCAAGTGCAAAATAACAAATGTTATGGACGGGATCGTAACCGCTGTAACTTTTTCCGGTGCACGCGCCCGACGGAGCCGATACACAGTTGGTCCAACGACAAAGAGGATGCCCGCATGAAACTCGCCAGCCTGAAGCATGGACGCGACGGCAAGCTCGTCGTCGTCTCCAACGATCTCGCCTGGTATGCCGATGCGGGCCATATCGCGCCGACGTTGCAGGCGGCACTGGACGATTGGGACCGGCTGCTGCCCGATCTCCGCAATCTCGCCACCGACCTCGACCATGCGGTGATCCCGCGCGAACGGTTCCACGAGCATGACGCCGCGTCGCCGTTGCCGCGCGCCTATCAATGGGCGGACGGATCGGCCTATGTGAACCATGTCGCGCTGGTGCGGCAGGCGCGCAACGCGGAGATGCCCGAGACGTTCTGGCACGATCCGCTGATGTACCAGGGCGGCTCCGACGGCTTTCTCGCCCCCCGCGATCCGATCCCACTCGCCGACGAAGCCTGGGGCTGCGACCTCGAGGCGGAGGTGGTGGTCGTCACCGGCGACGTGGCGATGGGCGTAAGTCGCGACGAGGCGCTGGCAGGAGTGCGGCTGGTCGGGCTGACCAACGACGTGTCCTTGCGCAGTCTCATCCCGGGCGAACTCGCCAAGGGCTTCGGCTTCTTCCAGTCGAAGCCGGCCAGCGCCTTCTCGCCGGTCTTCGTCACCCCCGATGCGCTCGGCGACTGGTGGCGCGACGGCAAGCTGCACCGCCGGCTGATGGTCGACCTCAACGGCAAGCCGTTCGGACGCGCCGAGGCGGGCGAGGACATGACCTTCGATTTCGGCACGCTGGTCGCGCATGCGGCGAAGACGCGGCGGCTGTGCGCGGGTACGATCGTCGGTTCGGGAACGGTCTCCAATCGCGGGCCGGACGGCGGGCCGGGGAAGACGATCGAGCAGGGCGGCGTGGGCTATTCCTGCCTCGCCGAGATCCGCACGATCGAGACGATCGCCGGCGGCACGCCGGTGACGCCGTTCCTCAAGAAGGGCGACACGGTGCGGATCTGGGCGGAAGACGACCGCCACCATCCGATCTTCGGCGTGATCGAACAGACGGTGGAGTGATGCGCACGCCTCCCCGCATCGGGGAGGAGCATCGCCGCACATCCTGCGTTCCCCACGGCACGTCCCTGCACGCGCAAATCACGCTTGAAATTTAATTACAACGGCGCAACAGGATCAAACAACACCGTCGGCGACTCTCGCCGGACGCAGAGGAGAGAAGAGTGGCCAGCGAGCACCCTCGCGCCAATTTGCAGCCGCTGACGCTGCATGTGCCGGAACCCAAGTTCCGGCCCGGCGACGCCGTCGACTTCGCCGCGGTGGACGTGCCCGCCGCGGGCGCGGCACGGCGACCGGACACGGCGGATTCCGCGCATGATTTCATCGACCTCGCCTATACGATGGTCCGCGTCCTCGACGAGGACGGGCAGGCGGTCGGCCCGTGGGATCCGAAGCTTTCCCCCGATGCCTTGCGCAAGATGCTGCGCAACATGGCGCTGCTCCGCGCCTTCGACGAGCGCATGTTCCGCGCGCAGCGGCAGGGCAAGACCAGCTTCTACATGAAGGCGACGGGCGAGGAGGCGGTCGCGGTCGCGGCGGCGCAGGCGCTCGATTTCGAGGACATGTGCTTCCCCTCCTATCGCCAGCAGGGCCTGCTCATCGCGCGCGGCTATCCGCTGGTCGAGATGATGAACCAGATCTACTCGAACCGTGGCGACAAGCTGCAGGGCAAGCAGCTGCCGATCATGTATTCGGCGCGCGATCACGGCTTCTTCTCGATCTCGGGCAATCTCACCACGCAATATCCGCAGGCGGTCGGCTGGGCGATGGCGTCGGCGGCGAAGGGCGATACGCGCATCGCCGCGACCTGGTGCGGCGAGGGATCGACCGCGGAGGGCGACTTCCACTCCGCCTGCACCTTTGCGGCGGTCTATCGCGCGCCGGTGATCTTCAACGTCGTCAACAACCAATGGGCGATCTCCAGCTTCTCGGGCTTCGCCGGCGCGGAGGCGACGACCTTCGCGGCGCGCGCGATCGGCTATGGCATCGCCGGCCTGCGCGTCGACGGCAACGACGCGCTTGCCGTCTATGCCGCGACCCTGTGGGCGGCGGAGCGCGCGCGCACCAATGCCGGGCCGACGCTGATCGAACATTTCACCTATCGCGCGGAGGGGCATTCGACCTCCGACGATCCCTCGCAATATCGCAGCGCGGGCGAGCCGACGGCATGGCCGCTCGGCGATCCGATCGCGCGCCTGAAGCACCACCTCATCGCCATCGGCGAATGGGACGAGGCACGCCACGCCGCGCAGGACAAGGAGCTCGCCGAATATGTCCGTGCCGAGCAGAAGGAGGCCGAGAAGAACGGCATCCTCGGCCACGGCCTGCACCAGCCGCTCGACACGCTGTTCGACGGCGTGTTCGAGGACATGCCCTGGCATCTGCGCGAACAGCAGGCGCAGATGATGGCGGAAGAAGAGGCGAGCGGCCGGCCATGGGCACCCAAGTCGTGATTGCGCCCCGCCGATCCGTCATCCCCGCGCGGGCGGGGATCCATAGCCGCGACCTTTGCAGTTCTCCTTTCCACCTGCGCGTCTGGATCCCCGCCTCCGCGGGGATGACGAAGGGTTTTGTATGACCGACACCGCGATGCAGGGCGAACCTGCCGCCGACACCGCCGACACCGGCACCACCCGCATGAACATGATCCAGGCGATCAATTCCGCGCTCGACATCTGCATGGGTCGCGATCCGGACGTGCTGGTGATGGGCGAGGACGTTGGTTATTTCGGCGGCGTCTTCCGCGCGACCGCGGGGTTGCAGGCGAAATACGGCAAGACCCGCGTCTTCGATACGCCGATTACCGAAACCGGCATCATCGGCGTTGCGATCGGCATGGGCGCCTATGGCCTGCGCCCGGTGCCGGAAATCCAGTTCGCCGACTACATCTATCCCGCGCTCGACCAGCTCGTGTCCGAAGCGGCGCGGCTGCGCTATCGGTCGGCGGGCGAGTTCATCAGCCCGATGACGGTGCGCTCGCCGTTCGGTGGCGGCATCTTCGGCGGCCAGACGCACAGCCAGTCGCCGGAGGGGATCTTCACCCACGTCTCCGGCATCAAGACGGTGATCCCGGCGACACCCTATGACGCCAAGGGGCTGCTGATCTCGGCGATCGAGGACAACGATCCCGTCCTCTTCTTCGAACCCAAGCGAATCTACAACGGCCCGTTCAACGGCTATTGGGATAAGCCCGCCGAAAACTGGTCGAAGCATCCCGGCGGCGACGTGCCGACCGGCTACTACAAGGTCCCGCTCGGCAAGGCGGCGGTGGTCCGCGAGGGCGAGGCGCTGACGGTCCTGTGTTACGGTACGATGGTCCACGTCTGCACCGCGGTGATGGCCGAACACAATGTCGACGCGGAGATCGTCGATCTGCGCACGCTGGTGCCGCTCGACATCGAGACGATCGAGGCATCGGTGAAGAAGACCGGTCGCTGCATGATCGTCCATGAGGCGACGCGCACCTCCGGCTTCGGTGCGGAGCTGTCGGCGCTGGTGCAGGAACGCTGCTTCTACCACCTCGAGGCGCCGATCGAGCGCGTCACCGGCTATGACACGCCCTACCCGCACAGCCTGGAATGGGCCTATTTCCCGGGGCCGGTCCGTATCGGACAGGCGCTCAAGAAGATCATGAAGGACGCATAGGATGGGCCGCTTCACCTTCAAGCTGCCGGACATCGGCGAAGGCATCGCCGAGGCCGAGATCGTCGCCTGGCACGTCGCGGTCGGCGACCGGGTCGAGGAAGACCAGAACATCGCCGACATGATGACCGACAAGGCCACCGTCGAGATGGAGTCGCCGGTCGCCGGAACGGTGGTCGAACGCGCCGGCGAGGTCGGCGACCAGGTCGCGATCGGCGCTGCGCTGGTGGTGATCGAGACGGAGGATGCGGGCGAGGGTGAGGCTGAAGCGGCCGTCGCGCCGCCTTCGTCCGAGCAGGCGGAAGTTGCCGAACAATATGAGGCGGAGAATCCGGGGGTCGAGGAAGCCGGCAGCGCCGGTTCGACCACCCCGGCGCGATCGGGCGAGAGCGCCGAGCCATCCCCCCTGCGTGCCGAGCCTGTCGAAGCACGCGCCGCAAGCGCGGCGCCCGCGGCGGGCGGCCCTTCGACCGGCGCGGGGCGAACGGAGGACAGGGTGCCTTCGCAGCCCCATGTCCTCGCATCCCCGGCGGTCCGCGCCCGCGCGCGCGACCTCGGTATCGACCTCGCACAGGTCAAGACCGACGCCGATCGCATCCGTCATGCCGACCTCGACGCGTTCCTGCGCTACAATGCCGGGCAGGGCTATCAGGCCCCGGGCGCATCGCGCGCGCGGGCCGATGAGCAGGTCCGCGTCATCGGCATGCGTCGCCGCATCGCCGAGAATATGGCGGCATCGAAGCGCAACATCCCGCATTTCACCTATGTCGACGAGATCGACGTCACCGCGCTGGAGGCGATGCGGGCCGATCTCAACGACCATCGCGGCGCGCGTCCCAAGCTGACGATGCTACCGCTGCTGATCGTCGCGATCTGCCGGACCTTGCCCGAGTTTCCGATGCTCAACGCGCGCTACGACGACGAGGCGGGCGTGGTCACGCGGTCGGGTCGCGTCCACCTCGGCATGGCGGCGCAGACCGATGCGGGGCTGACCGTCCCCGTCATTCGCGACGCGCAGGATCGCAACGTCTGGCAGCTCGCCACCGAGATCACCCGCCTTGCCGAAGCCGCGCGCGCCAACAAGCTCGCGCCGCACGAACTCGGCAACGGCACGATCACGGTGACGTCGCTCGGCCCGCTCGGCGGTATCGCGACCACACCAGTCATCAACCGGCCCGAGGTCGCGATCATCGGCCCCAACAAGATCGTCGAACGCCCCGTCTTCACCGGTCGCGGCGATGAGATCCGGCGGGCCAAATTGATGAACCTGTCGATCAGCTGCGACCATCGCGTCGTCGACGGCTGGGATGCGGCGAGCTACGTCCAGGCGCTCAAAAAGCAGCTCGAAACCCCGGTGTTGCTCTTCGCCGACTGACGCGAAGCGGTATCGGTCCCATACGCCGCCGCATGTCGGTCTGGAGCAGGCGGCGTTCGACGCGCGACAGCATCGCGGCACAACTCGCCTGTTGTTGCGGGCGCAGCCGTCCGTCCTGTTCGATGATCCGGTCCATCTCCGACCAGACCCGGTCGAGGTCCTGCCGCATGAAGGTCGCCGGGCCGCGAGGCAGGGCGCCGGTCCGCTTGTGCCGGTCGATCGCCTCGGCCAGCCGCGCCAGCCGCGCCGTGAAATAGGCCTGCTGTTCCGCGCCCTTCGCCGCATACATCCGGTCGCGTTCGCTGGCCGGTGCGGCATGTGCCGAACCGGCCAGCAAGATCGCGGCGATGATCGCGCAAGAAGAGGAGCCGCCCCGCATAGGCAGCGGCTCTTACACGATGAGAGTAAACAATGTCCGAAATGGCCGCAGCGTAGCCGGCTGTGTTGCCGCGTCCGGTCAGACGATCTCGAACAGCCCTGCCGCGCCCATGCCGCCCGCGGTGCACATCGTCACGACGACATAGCGCACGCCGCGCTTGCGGCCCTCGATCAGCGCATGGCCGATCAGCCGGCTGCCGGTCATGCCGAACGGATGGCCGACCGCGATCGCGCCGCCGTTGACGTTATACTTTGCCGGATCGATGCCAAGCGTGTCGCGGCAATAGAGGCATTGCGAGGCGAAGGCCTCGTTCAGCTCCCACAGGCCGATGTCCGCCACCGACAGGCCGGCGCGGTTGAGCAGCTTGGGCACCGCGAAGACCGGGCCGATGCCCATCTCCTCCGGCCCGCATCCGGCGGACTGGAAGCCGCGATAGATGCCGAGGATCGGCTTGCCCTCCGCCTCCGCGGTGGCGCGATCCATCAGCAGCTGCGCCGAGGCGCCGTCCGACAACTGGCTGGCGTTGCCTGCGGTGACGTTCGTTCCCGGCCCGGTGAACTCGCCGCCGCCCCACACCGTCTTCAGCCCGGCGAGCGCCTCCACCGTCGTGCCGGCGCGGATGCCCTCGTCGGCTGAGACGGTGATCGTCTCGCTGCCGGTACGGTTGCCTGCCTTGTCGAACAGCGCCCGCTCGACGGTGATGGGGACGATCTCCTCGGCAAAGGCGCCGCGCGCCAGCCCGGCGGCGGCGCGTTGCTGGCTCTCCGCCGCATAGGCGTCCTGCGCGGCCCGCGTGATGCCGTAGCGGGTGGCGACGATCTCCGCCGTCTCGATCATCGGGATGTACGCCGCGGGCTCGCGATCGACGACGCTCCGGTTGACGTAGCGCGGCGCGTCCTTGGTTACGGTATGGCTGATCGATTCCATCCCGCCGGCGAGCGCCACGTCGGCCTCGCCGCACATGATCGTCCGCGCCGCCAGCGCCACCGACGTCAGGCCGGAGCCGCATTTGCGGTCGAGCGTGAACGCCGGCACGCTCTGCGGCAGGCCGGCGGCGAACACCGCCATGCGGCCGGCATTGCCGCCGGTCGTCCCCCATTGGTTGCCGACGCCCCAGAAGATGTCGTCGATGCGGGCGGGGTCGATGCCTGCGCGTTCGACCGCGGCGTTCATCACATGGCCGGCGAGCACCGGCGCCTCGGTCGCGTTGAACGCGCCGCGATAGGCCTTGCCGATCGCGGTCCGGGCGGTGGAAACGATCGCAGCTTCACGCATCGGGCAAACCTTTCGAGGATCGGGTATGGCTGTCCTCTAGTCCGGTGGCGCATGCTTTGGAAGGGGGGTTATCCCAGCCAGCCGCCGCGGAAGCCGGCGCGTTCCAGCCCGCGACGCAGGTGCGGATTCTTCTGCATCGTCTTCCAGATCAGCCCGGTGCGCTGGTTCTCGATCATCGCGACGATCGGACCCTGATCGATCCCGAGATAATCCTTGTCGACCCAGCCGATGCCGGGGACGATCCGGCCGTGCTTCAGCGGCGCCGTCGGATCGGTCAGCGTCGGATTGAACGAATCGAGGAATCCGTATCGATCGTAGATGCCCTCGCCATAACGCTGGTGCATGGTGTGGAGGCAGGTCGTGGCAAGCTCCGGTTCGAACGCGATCGACCCCGCCGCCGCGGTCGGCGCGATCGTGCCGTCGTCGCGGGTGCCGGGGCCGCGCTCCGAATAGCTGAAGAACTGCCGGCGTTGCCCGCGCAGCGTCAGCACGAAGTCCCCCGGGCCGTCACACGCGGTCCAGCCCCAGCAATCCTTGTCATATCCGGCCCAGCCGCCCGGATTGGCGATGCCATAGGCACGCTGGTTGCGCACCGCGCGCCGGCTGTTCTCGAAATAATCGATGCCCTTGCCCTTGATGAAGGGGTCCTGGATGCCGCGGAAATCAACCCAGACGTGGCTGTATTGATGCACGAACAACGGCGGATAATGGAGGTACGGCTCACCCCAGCGATCCGTCCACGCCGCTTCGAACCGCTGCGTCAGCGCGCCCCAGGTTTCGGGCGGCAGCGGATGCGTCGGCGAGGCGATGGCGAGGAGATACATCAGCATCCCCTCGTTGTAGATGTTCCAGTCCGACGGGATGAACCCGCTTTCCGGGTGCCAGCCCATCGACAGGAACGGCGGCCGCGGTACGATCCACGTCCAGTCGACCGCGGCGTACAGTCGGTCGGCGAGCGTGCGGATCCGCGCCTCGACCGGATCGTCGCCGTCGAACCAGGTGCCGGCGAACAGCACGCCGGCGATCAGCAGCGCGGTGTCGATCGTCGACAGTTCGGCGCGGGCGAAGCGCAGCCCCTTGGTGACGCCGAGAAAGTGATAGAAGAACCCCTTGTGGCCGCTGGCATCGTCGCTGCCCGGCCCCTGCGGTGCGGCGGAGAACCATTCCAGCGTCGCCAGCGTCCGCGCGCGCGCCTGGTCGCGGGTGATCCAGCCGTTGACCACGCCGACCGGATAGGCGGTCAGCGCGAAGCCGACCGCCGCGATCGACGAGAAGCTTGGCGTCGGCCAGCGGTCGGGCGCCCACCCGGTCGCGGGATCGGTGGTGTCCCAGAAGAAGCGGAAACTGCGTTCCTGAAGATCGAGGATCAGGTCGCGTGGCGCTGCGGCAGGCGAGGGGCGGGGCGTCGTCGCGCACCCGCCGGCCAGCCCTGCGAGCGCCAGCCCGCCACTCCCGAGGACCTGTCGTCTGTCAAACATAAAGCGGCCTCTCGCGCCTAAACCAAATCACCACCGCCTCTCATGCCGAGTCTGTCGAAGTACCCCCGAGACTCGATGCCCTTCGACAGGCTCAGGGCGAGCGGTGGTGCGTGTCCCCGGACACGGGCGGGCCCCACCGGACGCCGCCCGTGCCGCATCAGAAGCGGTAGCCCAGCCGGAACTGGATACGCCGCGGCAGCGTCAGCAGGCTCGATGCACTCGATGCGTCCGCCGGCTTCAGCGTGTCGGGCGGCGTCGCGCTCAGGTTGATACCCTCGTCGAAGCCGGTGAAGTTCTTGTTGTTGAAGGCGTTGAGCACGTCGACCGCGGCCTCGAGCTGGTCCTCGTTGCCGAACACGGCGAACCGTTTGGCCAGCGTCACATTGACTTCGCAAAAGGCGAACAGCCCCTTGATGCAATTCTTCTCCGGATAGCCGGTGGTGAAGACGCGCTGGCCCGGCGCAGTGCCGTTGGTGGTGTCGGTGATATTGTACGCCTGGCCGCTGCCGAGCGTCGTCAGCGTCGAGAACTGGAAACCGAGCGGCAGGTCGACGATGCCCGACAGGACGACGCGATGCCGCTCGTCGCCCACCGACGCGCGCCAGCCATAGTCGTCCGGCGTCACCTCATCGAGGCTGAACAGGTCGCCGCCGTTCTTCTCGCCCTTGCCGAGCGTGTAGGAGATGTTGACGCCCCAGCCCGATGCCTTCGAGTAGTTCTTGTCGAGCGTGACGTAGAGCGCCTTGTAGCGGGTATCGAGCCCGTCATAGCCGATCAGCACGTTCGAATAGCCCAGACCGCGGATGCGGGTCAGCGCCGTATTGTCGCAGCAGGTGCCCAGACCGGCATTGTTCCGCGTCGCGAACAGATAGGTATAGCCGTTGCGTCCGCGCTGGTACGATCCGCTGACCGAGGCCTGGAAGATGCCGATCTTCTGCCGGACGCCGAGCGAGAACTGGTCATTGACCGGCGGCTTCGCATTGTTCTGCGTTACCAGCAGCTCGGGCAGGCCGGTCTCCGGGTTGCTCGCGAGCAGCGACAGCAGGCCGTCGCGGGTAAGATAGCGGTTGTTCCACGCCGTGGTCGGCTGGCCGTTGCGCAGCGTGCCGTTGGGCGAGAAGCGGAACAGCCCGACCGGGTTGATCGTGCGGCTGAGTTCGTCGACGGTGTTGTTGAAGTTGTTTCGATCGTAATAGCGGCCCGCGCCGCCGAAGATCACCGTCCGCTGATCGTCGTTGATGTCGTAGGAGAAGCCGAAGCGCGGGGCGATCGCGCCCGCGAACGGCTTGCGGTTCGAGCCGGTCGAGATGTAGTTTTCGGGATTGAAATAGCTGGTCGTGGGCAGCGAGCGCAGCGCCGCCGCGGCGCCCGATGGCGTCACGAAATTGTTGTTCTTGGCGTTGGTCTCGTAATCCCAGCGGACGCCCAGATTGAGCTGCAGCTTGTCGGTGACGTCCCAGTCGTCCTGCGCATACAGGCCGACCTGCGTGTTCGCGCCGAAGATGCGGCCGTTGCCGAGGCCGAGGCGTGCCTCGGCGGGGAAGGCGAAGGTCAGATCGTCGGTCGGGTCGTTGGGCGTGTTGGCGTTGTCGGCGCGCTGGAAGGTGTAGCGCGGTTGCAGATAGGCGTTGTTGGTGAATTCGATGTCGGTGATCTCGACGCGCGCGCCGACTTTGAACGCATGGCCGTCGAAGCCGGTATAGGTCAAATCGTCACGGATCGTGTAGCTCTGCTGCACTTCGCGCCGGCTCGAATCCTTGCCGCCGAAGATGATGACGCCGGCATAGTCGAAGGTCGGCAGGTCGGGGTTGATCGACACCGGATTGAACGCATAGTTCAGATAATTGACGTTGAATTCGTTGACGAAGCTGCTGCCCGTATAGGTCCATTTGAACAGATAGGTGTCGACCGTATTGCGCTTGTTCTCGGCGTTCTCGTAGCTGACGGTGCCGCCGAAATTCTGGATGTCGGTTTCCGAACGGCGGCTGTACGACAGGTCGAACACCTGGTTCGAATCCGGCGTCAGCGTCAGCTTGCCGAAGTAGAAATCGCCGCGGAACGGGCTGACGAACGATCCCTCGAACTCGCTGAGGCGGCGGCCGGAAAAGCGCTCGAACTCGCTGATCGCAGTGGCATCGGCGGTGCGGCTCGGGTTGACGTTGAAGGCGCGATCCTGATCGTTGCCTTCATAGGTCGCGAAGAAGAACAATTTGTCCTTGATGATCGGACCGCCCAGAGCGGCGCCATATTGCTTGCGCTTGAACGCGGGTTTGCCGTTGCCGTCCTGCTTATCGAAATAGCCGATCTCGCTGAGCGAGCGGTCGGTATACTGGCCGAATACCTCGCCGTGGAATTCGTTGGTGCCCGATTTGGTCACCGAGGTGATGATCGCGGAGCCGGCCTGTTCGTATTCGGCCTTGTAATTCTGGGTCAGGACGCGGAATTCCTGCACCGCGAGCTGGCCGAACGGATTGCCGCGACTGTTCTGCTGGCCGGCGACGCCGCCTTCGCGCAGCTTGTTCTTGAGGCTGACTCCGTCGATGAACACGTTGACCTGGCTCGCGGTCGAGGCGCCGGCCTGGAAGCCCTTGTTGGTCTCGCTGTCGTTGTAGCGCACGCCCGGCGCGAGCGCGGCGAAGCTCAGGAAGTTGCGATCGGTCTGCGGCAGCGTGCGGATCTGCGCCTGGCTGACGTTGGTCGCGACCTCGCTGGTGCGCGTCTCGACCAGCCGGCTGCCGGTGACGACGATGTCGCCGCCCTCGTTGGTATTCGTGGAGCCGGCGAACGTCGTCGTCTCGGTGCCCGCTTCCGCCGTGCCGGCGGCTGGGGCCGCCGCGCCGAGCGTCGCGTCCAGAGAGGCGGACTGGCCGATGCCGATCGCGACGACGCGCTCGAACGTCGCGCCCTCCGCGCCGGTGATCGTGACGCGATATTCGCCCGGGCGCAGGCCGCGCAGCGAGTAATTGCCGCTGGCGTCGCTGGTCGCGCGGAACGTCTGGTTGGTACCGGTACTGACCGCGACGACGCTCGCGCCGCCGATCGGCGCGCCATCGGCCCCGCGAACCTGACCGCGCACGCTGGCGGTCGTCGTCTGCGCATAGGCGGGCGCGGTCAGCGCGACCCCGCCGAGAATGGTGGTGGTGGCCAGCGCGGCGCGGAGCGCCACGATCATGGTGGTCTTCATGTCTTTTCCCCTGCGCGGCGCCGCCATGGCCCGTGCTTCCTGATCTCACGCGCCCGGGGATGGTGCTGCGGCCGATCCTGTTCGGCCATGCGAAGGACAATGGTCTCGCCAGAGTCCTTCCGGCATCCTCCCCAAGGTGGAGCCATCGGCTCCGTCCCTGTCTCCTCGGGCGGTTCGCCGCCTCTCTGCTGTCGGGTTGGCTCCCTTAGAAGCGTGTCACCGGCAGTTCCATCGTAAAGCGGTGACGAACGTTACGGTTCCGAAGCGGATTGTTTCCATCCGTGTCTGTTGCAAATCTATCACGGGTCCCCGGGGCTGGCGCGAAGCGCCCGCGGCGGGCAGAACGTCGGCATGAGCCCTGTTTCCGTCGCGCAGGATGGCCATGTCGCCATCCTCACCTTCGCCCGCCCGCCGCATAATTTCGCCGATCTGGCGCTGATCGAGGCGATTGGGGCGGCCTTTGCCGCCTGCGATGCCGATCCGCAGGTGCGCGCGATCGTGCTCCAGTCGGACGGGCGGATCTTTTGTGCGGGCGCCGATCTCGCCCGCGACAATCCGGTCGCGGAGGATTTGCCGGCCGGCACGCGCAACCCCTTCTACGTCGCCGCGGCGCAGCTGTTCGCGGTGCAGACGCCGGTGGTCGCCGCGGTACAGGGATCGGCGGTGGGGGCAGGGCTGGGCCTGGCGCTGGTCGCGGACTTCCGCGTCGCCGCGCCCGAGGCGCGCTTCGTCGCCAATTTTGTCGCGCTCGGCTTCCATCCCGGTTTCGGCATATCGGCGGTGCTGGAACGCGTGATCGGCCGCCAGCGCGCGCTGCTGATGAATCTCACCTCCCGCCGCATCAAGGGGCAACAGGCGGCCGAATGGGGGCTGGTCGATGTGCTGGTGCCCGCCGACCGCCTGCGCGCCGAGGCACTGGCGCTGGCGCGGGAGATCGCGGCGGGCGCGCCTCTCGCGGTGGGCTCGACCCGCGCGACGATCCGCGGCAATCTGCTGGCGCTGGTCCAGCGCCAGACCGACCACGAACTCGCCGAACAGGCATGGCTGCAAAAGACCGCCGACTTCGCCGAGGGCGTGCGCGCGGTGAACGAGCGGCGACCGGGAAACTTCACCGGTCGCTGATCGCGGTCACTTCATCAGCACGAGCTCTTCCGCCATCGTCGGGTGCAGCGCGACCGTCTCGTCGAACTGCGCCTTGGTCAGCCCAGCCTTCACCGCGATCGCCGCGGCTTGCAGGATCTCCGGCACGTCCGGCCCGATCATGTGCAGCCCGACGATCCGCCCCGTCTCGCCATCGCACACCATCTTGTAAAGCGCTCGCTCGTTGCGGCCGGCCAGCACGTTCTTCATCGGCCGGAAATCGGACGAATAGACGCTGACCGACCCCAGCTTCTGCTTCGCCTCGCTCTCGGTCATGCCGACGCCAGCGAGCGGGGGATGGCTGAACACCGCGGACGGAATGTTGGTATAGTCGACCGTCGTCGGCTTGTTGCCATAGAAGGTGTCGGCGAACGCCTGGCCTTCGCGGATCGCGATCGGGGTCAGCTGGATGCGGTTGGTGACGTCGCCGATCGCGAAGATGCTCTCGACGTTCGACCGGTTGTGCGCGTCGACGACGATCGCGCCCTTCTCCAGCGCGACGCCCGCATCCTCCAGCCCCAGCTCTTCCGTGTTCGGCACGCGGCCGGTGGCGAACATGACCATGTCGACGGTGACCGGTTCGTGACCGGACATACGCACCGTCAGGCAGCCGTCCTCCTGTTTGTCGATCCCCTCAAAATTGGCGTCGAACTTGAACTCCAGCCCCTTCATCATGCTGATCTGGAGCAGCCGGTCGCGGATCGACAGGTCGTAGCCGCGCAGGATGTCCTGCGTCCGGTTCATGATGATGACGTGCGAGCCCAATTGGTGGAAGATGCCGGCGAATTCGTTGGCGATATAGCCGGCCCCGGCGATCAGCACCCGTTTCGGCAAGGCATCCAGATGAAACGCCTCGTTGCTGGTGATGCCGTGTTCGGCACCCGGACATTCCGGCACCGCGGGCCGCGCGCCGACCGCGATCAGGATGCGTTCCGCGGTCTTTTCCGTCCCGTCGGCGAGGCGGACGCTGTGCGGCCCGGTGACGACCGCACGGCTGTGAATGATCTCGACCCCGTGGTTCTCCAGCGTCTGGGTATAGGCGCCGTTGATCCGGTCGACCTCTTCCAGCACATTGTCGCGCAGCGTCTTCCAGTCGAAGTCGCACTGGTCGGGCACCTGCCAGCCGAAGCGCTTGGCGTCCTTCAGGTCCTCGGCGAAATGCGCGCCGTAGATGAGCAGCTTCTTGGGCACGCAGCCGCGGATGACGCAGGTGCCGCCGACGCGATATTCCTCGGCGACGGCGACCCTCGCGCCATGCGCGGCGGCGACGCGGCTCGCCCGTGTCCCGCCCGACCCCGCACCGATGACGAAGAGGTCGTAGTCATAGTCGGCCATGGTATCTTACTCCGGGTCCGCGAGCGCCGACCGGAGGCCGAGATGCTGGACGAAAGGGTCGAAATCGCGATCGCTGTATAACAGCGGAAGGCGGTCAAGGATGCAGCGCGTGGCGATCAGCGTGTCGATCGTCTTGCGGATCGTGATGCCGAGCCCGCGCAGGCAGCGATAATGCCGCGCGGCCTGCACGGCGACGCGATGGTCGCTTATCTGGACCGTGGCGAACTCGGAAAGACGCGCATGCGCGGCGCGATAGGTGCGTTCGTCTCGCGTCCCCTGCAACACCTCGACCAGCATCAGATCGCCGACACCGATGTCCTGCCCGGCGATGATGAGCGCTTCCAATGCTTGCGTCTGCAGATTGCGCCGGCGCGCCAGTTTGTCGATCCAGATACTGCTGTCGACGAGGATCATTTCTCGGCCGGCAGATATTTGCTGGTCCTCATATCATCTAGATCACCGTCCCAGCCCAAACCTTCGAGTCCGCGCAGGGCCGCCAGCTGCCGGCGCGCCTTGATCGTTCGCCGCAGCGACTCAATCACCGTGTCGCGCTTGGTCGTGGTACCGAGCGCTTCCATCGCCTCCGCCATCAGGTTTTCATCGATCTCGATATTGGTCCGCATGTGTATGGCTCCGCAGAGCCATACACATAGCGATCCCGCTGCGATCAATCCAGACCGGCGCGGCGGATCAGGTCTTCGGTCGAGGGGTCGAACGACTGGCCGCCCTGGTCGGCCGCCTTTGCCATTTCCTTGCCCAGCTCGACGCCGAACTGGTCGAAAGAATTGATGCCGAGCAGCACCCCGTTCACGAATACGCGATGTTCGTAGAAGGCGATCAGCGCCCCCAGCGTGCGCGCGTCGAGCACGTCGAGCAGCAGCGTCGACGACGGCCGGTCGCCGCTGTACGAACGCGCGGGGTCCTCGGCCTGCTTGCCCTTCATCAGCGCCGCACCCTGCGCGAAGGCGTTGAGCAGCAGGTCGCGGTGATGGTCCGGCGCCAGCGTGTCGCCCGCCTCGATCACCGCGATGAACTCGACCGGCACGAGGTGCGTGCCCTGATGCAGCAGCTGGAACACCGCATGCTGCGCATCGGTGCCGACCCCGCCCCAGGTGATCGCCGCGGTCGGGCGGCCGACCGGCGAGCCGTCGGTCTTCACGCCCTTGCCGTTCGATTCCATCTCCAGCTGCTGGAGGTAGCTCGGCAGCAGCCGCAGCCGCTCGTCATAGGCGAAGGGCGCGCGCGTCTCGGCATGGCGCACCTGCGTGTAGTAAAGGTCGGCGAACGCGGCGAGCGCGGGTGCGTTCTCGTGCAGCGCGGTCAGGCGGAAATGGCGGTCCATCTCGGCCGCGCCCTCCAGCAGTTCCTCGAACGCGCCCCAGCCGAGCCCGATCGCCGCCGGAAAGCCGATGGAGGACCACAGCGAATAGCGCCCGCCGACCCCTTCGCTGAACGGCAGGATGCGGGTTTCGTCGACGCCCCATTCCATCGCCTTGTCGGGCGCGGCGGTCAGCGCGATGACCTTCCCGTACGGGTCCTCGACGCCATGCTCCTTCATCCACTGCAACGCGGATTCGGCGTTGAGCATCGTTTCCTTGGTGGTGAAGGTCTTGGAGGCCAGCACCAGCAGCGTCGCCGCCGGATCGAAATCCTTGATCGCATCCTCCAGCGCGACGCCGTCGACGTTGGACACGATCGCGACGTCGTAGCGCGAATCCTCGCGGCCCAGCGCGTCGACCAGCAGGTGCGGCCCGAGCGCCGAACCGCCGATGCCGATGTGCAGCACGTGGCGGATGTCGCCCAGCGCGCCGCCCTCGATCGCGTCGATCAGTGAGCGCATCCGCTCGTGGAACTTGCGCGCGCGCGCGACGCTGTCGGGATTGCCCTCGTAGCGTTCCGCGGTATGCTCGACCGGGCGATCCTCGGTGACGTTGACATGCTCGCCGCCGAACATCGCGTCGCGCTTACCGGCAAGGTCCTGCGCCTGTGCCAGCGCGACGAACGCCTCGACCGCGTCCTTGGTCAGATGCGTCTTCGACCAGTCGAAATGGATGCCCGCCACGTCGAGGCTGAACCGCTGCAGGCGGCTATCGTCCTGGTCGAACAGGTCGACCAGTCTGGGGGAGGGCAGGGCTTCGATTGCGGTCCAGTCGCTCATGGTATCCGTCCTTTGGGGAGGCTGATCGTGACAGTCCCGTATCGATCCATCCGCATCGGGCCAAGCCCCCACGATGGCGACGGGAACGACTACTCAGGACGCGCGGGGAGCGCTAAGGCTCCCCGTCTATGGCAATCTCTCCTGCGAAACCGAAACAGCCGCGTTCGGAGCTCAACGAAACGGTCCGCTTCCTGCTGAAGCTGGCGCTCGCGGTGCTGATCCTGCGCAGCTTCCTGTTCGCGCCTTTCTCGATCCCCTCGGAATCGATGCTGCCGCGGCTGCTGATCGGCGACTATCTGTTCGTCACCAAATGGAATTACGGCTATTCGCGCTGGTCGCTGCCCTATGGCGTACCGCCGATCCCAGGCCGTATCTTCGGGCGTGATCCAACCCGCGGCGACGTCGTCGTGTTCCGCTCGCCCGATCCGGCACCGGGCGATACCGACCCCGCGCACGCCGACCATGACGTCATCAAGCGGGTCATCGGCCTGCCCGGCGATACCATTCAGGTTCGTCGCGGGCAGGTGATCCTGAACGGCAAGGCGATCCCGAAACAGCGCGTCGCCGATTTCGTGCTGCCGCTCACCGCCAATTTCGACGCACAGAAATGCGGCGCGACCTTCCAGGATGTCGACGCCGCCGGCGTGCCGGTCTGCCGCTATCCGCGCTTCCGCGAGACGCTGCCGAACGGCAAGAGCTACATGGTCCTCGACCAGGCGGACATCCCGCAGGCGGACGACACCGGCCTCTACACCGTGCCCGCGGGCAACGTCTTCCTGATGGGCGACAATCGCGACGACAGCGCCGACAGCCGTTTCCCGGCACCGATCGGCATGGGCTATATCCCGATGGAGCGGATCGAAGGCAAGGCGGTCGTCACCTTCTTCTCCACCGACGGCAATGCGTCGTGGATCAATCCGGTCAGCTGGTTCTCCGCCGCGCGCTGGAGCCGCGTAGGAGAGGGCTTCTGAACACCGACCTGTCCGGCTGGCTCGCAGCGACCTTTGGCCGCAAGCCCGCCGATGCCAAGCCCTACGAACGCGCGCTGACTCATGGCAGCCAGGCCGCCGAGAATTACGAGCGGCTCGAATTCCTCGGTGACCGCGTGCTCGGCCTCGTCATGGCGGAATGGCTGTGGGAGCTGTTCCCCGACGAACCCGAAGGGCAATTGTCGAAGCGGCTCAACGCGCTGGTCACCGGCGCGGTCTGCGCCGACGTCGCGCGCGAACTCGGCGTGCGCGCGCATCTGCGTCTCGGCAAGCAGGCGCGCGACGACGGCGCGCATGAAAGCGACAATATCCTCGGCGACGTGATGGAGGCGCTGATCGGCGCCTGGTATCGCGAAACCGGGCTCGACGGCGCGCGCCAGTTCGTCCGCACCGCCTGGGGCGCCCGCGTCCAGAGCGGCCACAAGCCGCCGCAGCATCCCAAGTCGGCGTTGCAGGAATGGGCCGCCGCGGCGGGGCGTCGCACGCCGGAATATGTGGTGATCGACCGCTCCGGCCCGCACCACGCCCCCCGCTTCACGGTCCAGGTCAGGATCGGCACCTATGCCGACGCCACCGCCGCGGGCGCGAACAAGCAGGAGGCGGAAACCGCCGCGGCGAAGGCTCTGCTGGCGAAGCTGACGGGATGAGCCACCGTGCACTCCGCGCCAGCGTGCGGTGTGCGCCTTGCCCTGCCGCGGCATGACCGCCAAGGAAGAGATCATGACCCAGACCCAACATTGCGGCCTCGTCGCCGTCGTCGGCGCCCCCAATGCCGGCAAGTCCACCCTCGTCAATGCGCTCGTCGGCCAGAAGGTCGCGATCGTCAGCCCCAAGGCGCAGACGACGCGCACCAAGCTGCTCGGCGTCGCGATTCAGGACGATGCGCAGATCCTGCTCGTCGACACCCCCGGCATCTTCGAACCGCAACGCCGGCTCGACCGCGCGATGGTGTCCGCCGCGTGGAGCGGCACCGAGGGCGCGGACATGATCGCGCTGGTCGTTGATGGCAAGGGCGGGATCGGGTCGAAGGTCATCGCGATCGCAGAGGCGCTCAAGGATCGCCCCGAACCCAAGATCCTGATCCTCAACAAGGTCGACGTCGCCGACAAGCCGAAGCTGCTGCTCCACGCGGAAAAGCTCAACGCGCTGATGCATTTCGCCGACACCTGGTTCGTCAGTGCGCAGACCGGCGACGGGCTGGCCGAGCTGAAGTCGGCGCTCGCCGCCGCCATGCCGGCGGGTCCGTGGCACTATCCCGAAGATCAGGTGTCGGACGCCACCGAGCGCGCGCTCGCCAGCGAGGTGACCCGCGAACAGCTCTACCTCCAGCTCCACGCCGAGCTACCCTATGCCAGCACCGTCGAGACCGAGAAATACAGCGAGCGCGAGGACGGCTCGGTCGAGATCCACCAGCAGATCCTGGTCGAACGCCCGACCCAGCGCGCGATCGTGCTCGGCAAGGGCGGCAGCCGCATCAAGGAAATTGGCGCGCGGGCGCGGACCGAACTCGCCGGCATCATGGACCGGCCGGTCCACCTCTACCTGCACGTCAAGGTCAAGCCCGGCTGGGACGAGGACCGCGACGTCTACAAGGACCTGGGACTCGACTGGGTCGATTAATCAGGCTGGCACAATCTTCTCACGCAAGGCTCGTTCCGCAGAGTATGCGGTCTCTGCATATGCGCGCGCTTGTTCCTCGGTAACGGCGCTTTCACCGAGGCGGCGGATGCTGTTGCGAGCTTGTTGGGAAGATCGGATCGCACCAAACAATCCGCCGTCGATTACCCTTTTCTTCAGCAATAGTTCGATGTTGTCGCGAACATAGCGCTGATCGTTCCAACCATCGTGTTGGGATGCCAGTTCTGCCAGAGCCGTCGACATGCCAGAATAAGACTTCATGACAATCTCGTATGGGGTAAGCTGCTCGTCGTCGTATTCATCGTGCGTCGGTTGTGCATAGTCTGGTGTTTCGAGCTCGACGTCCGTCGAGGCAATGGCTTGTTGCGCTTGCTGTATCTCCCGCGAGATAGTAAAGTCGCCGTAACGGAATGATCCGCCTGGCGGAATTATCTTGGTGACAATGCCACTCTTAATTTCCTTAAGCAGCACAATCATGATTATCAGTGCGGTGATTGGCCACGCCAGTTGCCCTGCAAGTTGAAGGTATGGTGTCACGATTCCTCCGATCAGGACACCGTAAGATTAGTGAGGTAAGATAGTCAACGCGTGGTCGATCCATTCCGGCACTAACTTCGCCGCCGGTCCTAGCCGCGTCTCCGCGAAGAAACCGCTGCCGGCCGATCGTTCGAGATTGAGCTCGAGCGTTGCCGCACCATAAGCGTCGGCGAGCTGCACGAAACCGGCCGCGGGATAGACCGCGCCGGACGTGCCGATCGACACGAACAGGTCGGCCCCGGCCAGCGCGGCCTCGATCCGCTCCATGTGATAGGGCATCTCGCCGAAGAAGACGATGTCCGGCCGCAACGCCGCCGCCCCGCATGCCGGGCAGACGGAGCCGACCGGCAGCGGATCGCGCCACGTACGCTGCTCCCCGCAGCCAGCGCACAGCGCCGACTGCAACTCGCCGTGCATATGCAGCATCCGCCGCGTACCGGCGCGCTCGTGCAGGTCGTCGACGTTCTGCGTCACGATCAGCAGGTCGCCGGCCCATTCCCGATCCAGCCGCGCCAGCGCGACATGCGCCGCATTGGGCGCGACCCCGGCGAGCGCCGCCCGGCGCACATCGTAGAAGCGGTGCACCAGCGCAGGATCGGCGGCCAGCGCCTCGGGCGTGCACACGTCCTCGACGCGATGGCCTTCCCACAATCCGCCCGGCCCACGAAAGGTGGCGATGCCCGACTCGGCGGAGATGCCCGCACCGGTCAGGACGACGATGTTTCTGATGTCACGCATCTTATAACGATACGCGGCAGGGACGCCGTCTGGAAGCTGGTAGGTCTTGCCTGGGTCGGGGCGGCGCAAGCAGGACAGGCTTCGAGCCCGGTCGGCGTCAGGATCGTCTCTCCGAATGAGGAAGAGCAGATCGCGCTCGAGGCGTGAGCGCTATCGCAATGTCGCGCTAGCGGATAGGCTGCTCACGCCTGAGGATGCGCCATGACATTCCGGATTCGGCCGCTCTTACGAGCAGCCGAACGGCCGGAAGTGGGTCGTGTCGGCCGCGCTCAGCGCAGCGCGAGTTGCGTCCCGCGCACCGCGCCCTTGGCGTCGGCGGTGCGGAAGGACACCGGCACGCCACCGGCGGTCCCGGTCACGCGGTTGCCGCGAACGACGAGGCGGAACGGCGCGCCCGACGGATAGCGACGGCCGCTGATGACCTGACGGTCGTTGGCGACCGAGGTCGTGTAGACATAGGTCTGTCCCTCGTGCTGGAACGACCGTTCGCCCTCGCGGGCCATACCGATGGTCGAGGTGAGGGTGGCCGCAACGGTGGCCAGAATAGCAATGGTCTTGCGCATGATCGTCTCCCGCAATTGTGTGCGTCGAGCCAGATCAGGTCCTTCCCAACTTTCGAGTGCAGCGGATATTGCAGTGCAGCAAGGCGATCAAATGCAAAGCGATCGGCCTGCGCGTGCATTTATCGCAATCGTACGTCGCGTCGCGGCGCTGGCATAGTTCTGCGACATTTCGGGCGCAGGGCATGTTCCGGGGGCGAGGAGCATGATGTGTCTGACGCTGCCATCGCTTTGCAACGATTCGGTCTCGGTGCCCGACCGGATCAGCCGCTCGCGGACGATCCGCGCGGCTGGCTGACCGCGCAGATCGCACGCTATCGCCCGGCGCCGCCGCCGGTCGCCGCGGCCCCGACCAGCGCGGCGGTGGCGACCGATCTCGTCGCCTATCAGGCCGAACAGCGCACGATCCGCCAGACGACGGGGGCGCCCGCGCCTCTGCCCGCCGTGGCGCCGGAGCCGATGATGGCGGGGCAGGCGATGCAGCCCGCGGTGGCGCCCGCGGTCCCGCCGGCGCGCGACGCCCGGATGGCGGCGCGACAGGCGGCGCGGCGCGTCGCGCAGGACCGCTACGTCGCGCTCGTCGGCGCGCGCACCGCCGCGGCGGTCGCCACCGACACGCCGTTCGCCGAGCGGCTCGTCCATTTCTGGTCAAACCATTTCGCCGTCTCCGCCGACAAACTGGAGCTGGTCGGCCTCGCCGGCACGCTGGAGATGGAGGCGATCCGCCCGCATGTGATGGGCCGCTTCGCCGACATGCTGTTCGCGGTCGAGCGGCATCCGGCGATGTTGCTCTACCTCGACCAGGCGGTGTCGGTCGGTCCCGACAGCCCGCTCGGCGCGCGCATCGCCGGGCGCGGCCGGCGCAAGGTCGGGCTCAACGAGAATCTGGCGCGCGAGATCATGGAGCTGCACACGCTCGGCGTGCGCACCGGCTATACCCAGGCCGACGTCACCGAATTCGCCCGCGCGATGACGGGCTGGACGGTCGGCGGCATCGGCGGCGGTCCCGGCGCGCGCCTTGCCGGAGAGGCGACGCCGGGCAGCTTCGTCTTCGCCGCGCCGATCCATCAGCCGGGCGCTCGCACGATCATCGGCCGGACATATCCCGAGGGCGGCGAGGCGCAGGCGCAGGCGGTGCTCGCCGATCTCGCGGTGCATCCCGCCACCGCGCGCCATGTCGCGACCAAGCTCGCCTGCCATTTCGCCGGCGACACGCCGCCGCCGGCGATGGTCGCACGGCTGGAGCGGGCGTTCCTGTCGTCGGGCGGCGACCTGCCGACGGTCTATCGCGCGCTGATCGCCTCGCCCGAGGCATGGACGCCGGCGCCCGCCAAGTTCCGCACGCCGTGGGAATGGACGATCGCGACCTATCGCGCGCTCGGGCTGGCGGAGGTGCGGCCGCAGACGGTGCTGGGCCTGCTCAACCAGCTCGGCCAGCCGGTGTGGAAGCCGGGGCAGCCGATCGGCTATGACGACACCGCGCCGTCATGGGCCGGACCCGATGCGATCATGCGCCGGGTCGAGGCGGCGGAGCGCTTCGCCGCGCGATCGGGCGCGAGCGTCGACGCCCGCGCGCTCGCCCCCCGGCTGTTCCCCGCCGCGGTGTCGCCCGCGACGACGCAGGCGCTCGCGCGTGCCGAAAGCCCGGGCCAGGCGCTCGCGCTGCTGCTGGTATCCCCCGAAATGATGCGGAGATAATCCCATGGACCGTCGTGCCTTCATCGCCGCCGGCCTGCTCGGCAGCTTCGCGCCCCGGATCGCCTTCGCCAGGGCAGCGACCGCGAAGCGCTTCGTCTTCGTCATCCAGCGCGGCGCCGCCGACGGGCTCGGCACGATCGGGGCGATCGGCGACCCCGCCTTCGTCGGCGCGCGCGGCGACCTCGCGGCGGACCTGACCGCGGGAACGAAGCTCGACGCGATGTTCGCGCTGCACCCGGCGATGGCCAATGCCGCCGGCCTGTACGGCAAGGGGCAGGCGCTGTTCGCGCATGCGATCGCCTCGCCCTATCGCGACCGGTCGCATTTCGACGGGCAGAACGTGCTCGAGACGGGCGGGACGGGCGCGTATCAGCTCAAGGACGGCTGGCTGAACCGGCTGCTCGGCGTTGTCCCGACCGACGATGCGCGCGCGATCGCCATCGCCGCGACCGTACCGATGGCATTGCGCGGGCGACGCGAGGTGGCGAGCTATGCGCCCTCGTCGCTGCCTGACGCCTCCGACGACCTGCTCGCGCGGGTGACGCAGCTGTATCAGGGCGATGCACAATTGCATGCCCTGTGGGGCGAGGCGCTGGCGACGCGGCAGCTGACCGGCGACCTGGCGCAGGACAATGGCCGCAACGCCGCCGCCACGGGTGCGCTGGCGGCGCGGCTGCTTGCCCCCGCCAACGGGGCGCGGATCGCGATGATCGAGACCGGCGGCTGGGACACGCATGCCGGCCAGCGCGGGCGGCTCGCGGCGCAGCTGAAGGGGCTCGATGCGATGATCGGCGCGCTGCAGGCGGGGCTCGGCCCGGTGTGGGACGATACATTGGTGCTGGTCGCGACCGAATTCGGCCGCACCGTCGCGGTCAACGGCACCGGCGGCACCGATCACGGCACCGGCACCGCGGCGATGCTGTTCGGCGGCACGGTCAAGGGCGGGCGCGTCGTTGCCGACTGGCCCGGCCTTGCCGCCGCCAGCCTGTACGAGGCGCGCGACCTCAGGCCGACGATGCAGCTCGACGCGTTCATCGGCGGCGCGGTGGCGGACCATTTCGCGGTCGACCCCGCCCGGGCGATGGCGGCGCTGTTCCCCGCCAGCGCGCGAACCGCGGCGACCGGGGGATTGTTGCGCAGCTGATTTGAATCCGCCCCCGTTGTGGGTAGAGCTCGGCCGCTGGACCGCGATCTCTGAGCGGCTATAGATTTGAACCCGCCTCCGTTGTGGGGTAGAGCGCGGCGCTTTTGCCGAACGGACGCTCATGACGCTTTACACCCGCTTCGCCGCGCATGTCGCGACGGCTCTCGACACGCTGACCGCCGCCGGCACGCTGCCGGACGGCCTCGATCGCAGGAACGTGACGGTCGAGCCGCCGCGCGACGTCACCCATGGCGACCTCGCGACCAACGCCGCGATGGTGCTCGCCAAGCCCGCCGGCATGAACCCGCGTGCGCTGGGCGAGGCGCTCGCGGCCGAACTCGGCAAGCTGGACGACGTCGCGACGGCGAGTGTCGCCGGCCCGGGCTTCATCAACCTGACGCTGACCGATGCCGCGTGGCGCGACGAACTGACGCAGATCGACGCCGCCGGCGACGATTACGGCCGCTCGACGCTGGGGCAGGGGGTGACCGTCAACGTCGAATATGTCTCGGCCAACCCGACCGGGCCGATGCACATGGGCCATTGCCGCGGCGCGGTGGTCGGTGATGCGCTCGCCAGCCTGCTCGAATTCGCGGGGCATACGGTCATCCGCGAATATTACGTCAACGACGCCGGCGGGCAGGTCGACGTGCTCGCCCGCTCCGCGCACCTGCGCTACCGCGAGGCGCTGGGCGAGACGATCGCGATCCCCGAGGGGCTGTATCCCGGCGACTATCTCGTCGGCATCGGGCAGGAACTCGCCGCAGACTATGGCGACCGCTACGTCGCGGCGCCCGAGGACGAATGGCTCGCGCTGTTCCGCACCCGCGCGGTCGCGGCGATGCTGGTGATGATAAAGGACGACCTCGCGCTGCTCGGCATCCACCACGACCTGTTCTCGTCGGAGGCGGAGCTGCAGGCGGCGGGCAAGCCGGAGGCGGCGGAGGCGGAATTGCGCGCGCGCGGCCTCGTCTACGATGGCGTACTTGAGGCGCCCAAGGGCGAGACTCCCGACGATTGGGAGCCGGTCGAGCTGCCGCTGTTCCGCTCGTCGCAGTTCGGCGACGACCAGGACCGGCCGATCAAGAAGTCGAACGGGCAATGGACCTATTTCGGCGCCGACCTCGCCTATCATTTCCAGAAGAGCCAGTCGGCCGACCAGCTGATCGACATCTGGGGCGCCGACCATGCCGGCACCGTCAAGCGCATCGTCGCGGCGGTCGCGGCGCTGACCGGCGGCAAGACCCGCTTCGACGTCAAGCTCGTGCAGATGGTGCGGCTGCTGCGCGGCGGCGAGCCGGTGAAGATGTCGAAGCGCGCGGGCAACTTCGTGACGCTCGCCGACGTGGTGCGCGAGGTCGGCAAGGACGTGGTGCGCTTCACCATGCTGACGCGGCGCTCGGACGCGCAGATGGACTTCGACTTCGCCAAGGTGGTGGAGGCGTCGAAGGACAATCCGGTCTTCTACGTCCAGTATGCGCATGCGCGGATCGCCTCGCTGCACCGCCGCGCGGGCGAGGCGGGGATCGCCGCGGGGGCGGCCGACCTGTCCCGGCTTGACACGGAGGAGCTGGCGCTGGTGAAGCTCGCCGCGCAATTCCCGCGTGTCGTGGAAACCGCTGCGACGGCCCGCGAGCCGCATAGAATTGCGTTCTATCTCTATGACTTGGCTGCCGGTTTCCATGCCCTGTGGAACGTCGGCAACGACCGCCCCGACCGCCGCTTCCTGGTGGTCGAGGATCATGATGCGACGCGTGCACGTCTGTTCTTGGCGACGGCGGTCGCACAGATTATCCGTAACGGGCTGAGCATCATGGGTGTGGTCGCGGTTTCGGAGATGAAGTGATGGCGGACGACATGGACCTGCGCGAGGAGGACCGGCTGCCGTGGCTCGAAACCGTCGAGCCCGACGAGGATCGCGGCGCGCCGATCGGCAAGGTGATCGCGCTGGTCGTGCTCGGCCTCGCCGTGCTCGCGGCGATCATCTACGGCATCTACGCGCTGCAGGCGCGGCAGGCCGCGGACGGCCAGTTGATCGCGGCGCAGGCGGGCGACTATAAGGTCAAGCCCGACGATCCCGGCGGCCTGAAGGTCAAGGGCGAGGGCGATGCCGCGATCGCGACCAGCGACGGCAAGGCGGGCAACGGCTCGATCGACCTCAATGCGGTGCCGGAAAAGCCGGTCGAGGGCCGCCGCGTCGCGCCGAGCGCGAAGCCGGCCGCGACCGGCGGCAGCAACGCCGTCGCGCAGGTGCCGGCATCGGGCGGGCGCCTCGTCGCCGCGGAGCCGGTGACGGTGCAGCGCAACGCGACGGCGAATGCGGCGGGCAGCGGATCGCTGGTCCAGCTCGGCGCCTATCCGACGCAGGCGGCGGCGGACACGGCATGGAACGGCTTTTCGAAGCGGTTCAGCTATCTCGCCCCGCTCGGCAAGTCGGTCCAGTCGGTCGCCACCGGCGGCCGCACATTGTACCGGCTGCGCGTGAACGCGGGCAGCGCCAACCAGGCCGCCGACATCTGCGGCCGCCTGCGCGTCGCGGGCGAAAGCTGCTTCGTCGCGAGCTAGGCCGTCCATCCGAGTACGGGTGGCGGGCATTGTCCAGCCGCCCGTGCCGGGGAGGAATGGAGCGTCGCTTGCGGCAAGCCCGACCTAGCGTCGCCCCCGGCAACCAGCTAACCACGCGGCCATGAAGCCCGTCATCTTCGGCATCGCCGGCCTCGCGCTCACTCCCGACGAGCGCGCCTTCTTCGCCGCGGCGGAGCCCGCCGGCTACATCCTGTTCAAACGCAACATCGAGACCCGCGCCCAGGTCAGGGCGCTGACCGATTCCCTGCGCGACCTGACGGGGCGGGCCGACCTGCCGATCCTGATCGATCAGGAGGGCGGGCGCGTCGCGCGGATGGGGCCGCCGGAATGGCCGGCCTTTCCCGGCGGACCGGCGTTCGATGCGCTCTACCAAAAGGCGCCGATGTCGGCGATCCAGGCGATGCGCGCCAACGGGCAGGCGCTCGGCCTGATGCTGTCCGAGGTCGGCATCACAGTCGATTGCGCGCCGATCATCGACGTCGCGCAGCCCGATACGACCGAGGCGATCAGCTGCCGCACCTATGGCAGCGAGCCGATGCAGGTCGCCGCGCTGGGCCGGGCGATGCTCGACGGGCTGGCGGTGGGCGGCGTCGTCGGCGTGGTCAAGCATATGCCCGGCCACGGCCGTGCACGCGTCGACAGCCATCACCTGCTGCCCACCGTCACCGCCGACGCCGCCGCGCTGGAGGTCGACCTCGAACCCTTCCGCACGCTCGCCCACGCGCCGATGGGGATGACCTCGCACATCGTCTTCGAGGCGTGGGACCGCGAGCGCCCGGCGACGCTGTCGCCGGTCGTCATCGACCGGGTGATCCGCGGTGCGATCGGTTTCGACGGGCTGCTGATGACCGACGACATCGATATGAAGGCGCTGTCCGGCACTGCCGGCGACAAGGCGGCGGGCGCGATCGCCGCGGGCTGCGACCTCGTGCTCGATTGCTGGGCGCGGATGGACGAGATGGTGGCGATCGCCGACCGGCTCGGCCCGATCGGCGAGGCCGCGCGCGCGCGGCTCGATCGCGCGATGGCGAGCGTCGGCGCGCCGACGGGCGATGTCGCCGAACTGATCGCCCGCCGCGACGCCTTCCTCGCGCTCGCCTGATGGGATGAGCGCGCCCGAACAGCTGACGCTCGATCTGGACGGCTGGGAAGGGCCGCTCGACCTGCTGCTGACGCTGGCGCGGTCGCAGAAGGTCGACCTGCGCCACATCTCGATCCTCGCTCTGGTCGAGCAATATCTGCGCTACATCCACCAGCGCCAGACGGTGCAGCTGGAGGTCGCCGCCGATTATCTGGTGATGGCGGCGTGGCTCGCCTATCTCAAATCGGCGCTGCTGCTGCCGCGCGATCCCGGCGTCGAACCCGACCCCGAGGAGCTGGCGCTGCGGCTGCAGATCCGGCTGGAACGGCTGAATGCGATGCGCGAGGCGGGCGCACGGCTGATGGCGCGCGACCGGCTGGGCCGCGACGTCTTCGCCCGGCGCGCGCCCGAAGGGCTGCGGGTGGTGCGGCGCGCCCGCTGGCAGGCCGACATCTACGAAATGATCGCCGCTTATGGCCGGGTCAGCGCGCGCACCCGGCCGGTGATGCACGTCGTCGCCGACCGCGAAGTCATGACGCTGGAGGCGGCGCTGGAGCGCGTGTCGCGGCTGGTCGGCAGCCGCATCGACTGGGCGACGCTGGACAGCTTCCTTCCCAATGGATCGGGACGGCTGCGCACCTCGGCGCTCGCCTCGTCCTTCCTCGCCGCGCTGGAACTCGCCAAGCAGGGCAAGGTCGAGCTGCGCCAGCATGCGCCCTTCGCCCCGCTCTACCTGCGGGCGATCGGATGAGCCCGCCCGACGCCGACGTGCGCGCGGTCGAGGCGCTGCTGTTCGCCGCGCCCGAGCCGATGAGCGTGGACTCGATCCGCGCCTATGTCGGCGACATCGATGTGCGCGCCGCGCTCGCCCGGTTGGAACGGGATTACGCCGGCCGCGGCATCGCGCTCGTCCGCCGCGGCGAGCGCTGGCATTTCCAGACCGCGCCCGACCTCGCGCATTTGCTGCGCCGCGAATCCGACGAGCCGCGCCGGCTCAGCCGGGCGGGGATCGAGACGCTGGCGATCATCGCCTATCATGAACCCGTCACCCGCGCGGAGATCGAGGCGATCCGCGGGGTGCAGACCGCCAGGGGCACGCTCGACGTGCTGATGGAGGCGGGCTGGGTGCGCCCGGCGGGGCGGCGCGAGGTGCCGGGACGCCCGCTGATGTTCGCGACGACGCCGGGCTTTCTTGCGCATTTCGGGCTGGCCAGCCGCCGCGATCTGCCGGGCGTCGACGACCTCAGGGCGGCGGGACTGCTCGATCCCGTCGACGTTGCACTGGAAGGTGCGCTGGACGCCGCTTTGGAGGTGGAAAAGGCCAGCGATAGCGACTAGATGGAACGGCATTCTAGGAGATATGCCATGGGCAGCTTCAGCCCGATCCATCTGCTCGTTCTCGCCGTCGTTGCGATCCTGCTGCTCGGTGGTGGTCGATTCTCCAGCCTGATGGGCGACGTCGCCAAGGGCGTGAAGAATTTCAAGAAGGGCATGGCCGAACAGGACGACGACGTCCCCGCCAAGCCCGCGCCCCGTATCGAGGCGAAGAAGGCGGCCGAGCCCGCGTTCGACCGCGACGGCGAGCGCGTCCGCGACGACCGCTAAGCCAGACCCGATACAGAGCTATAGCGCCCGATGTTCGGCGTCGATTCGTCCGAATTCCTGCTGATCGCCATCGTGGCGCTCGTGGTGATCGGACCCAAGGACCTGCCCAAGGCGATGCGGGTTGTCGGCTACTGGGTCGGCAAGGCGCGTGGCGTCAGCCGCTCGTTCCGCCAGGGATTCGACAATATGGTTCGCGAGGCCGAGCTGGAGGAGATGGAGAAGCGCTGGGCGGCGGAGAATGCGCGGATCATGGCGGAACATCCCGCCTCGTCCGATGCCGAATCGCTCGCCGCCGCCGAGCCGGTCGCCGACCAGCCGGAGCGCGCACCTGAGCCCGAGCCTGAACTCCATGCGCCGGTGATGGTCGAAAAGCCGGTCGTGGCGCCCGCACCCGAACACCAGCCGGCCCCGCGCCCTGATAGCACCCCGTCATGAGCGAACCCGAGATCGAAAACGAGATCGACGCCAGCCGCGCGCCGTTGCTCGATCACCTGATCGAGCTGCGCCGGCGCCTGCTTTATTGCATGGCCGCGCTGGTGGTGGCGTTCGGCGTCAGCTATTTCTTCGCCGAGGACATCTTCGCCTTCCTCGTCCAGCCGTTGCTGTCGGCGGGACAGAAGACGGTGATCTACACCCAGATCTTCGAGGCCTTCTTCGTCAAGGTGAAGGTCGCGTTCTTCGCGGCGATGATGATCTCCTTCCCGGTGATCGCCAACCAGTTGTGGCAGTTCATCGCGCCCGGCCTGTACCGCAAGGAAAAGCGCGCGCTGCTGCCGTTCCTGCTGGCGACGCCGGTGCTGTTCATCGGCGGCGCGGCCCTGGCCTATTATATGGCGATCCCGATGGCGCTGCATTTCCTGCTGAGCTTCCAGGGCAATGTCGGCGGCGTCCAGCAGGAGGCCCTGCCGGCGATCGGCAACTACCTCTCCTTCGTCATGCAGTTCCTGTTCGCCTTCGGCCTCGCCTTCCTGCTGCCGGTGCTGCTCATGCTGCTGGAGCGGGCGGGGATCGTGACGCGTCAGCAGCTGATCGCGGCGCGGCGCTATGCGATCGTCGGCGCGACCGCGATCGCGGCGGTGCTGACGCCGCCCGACCTGATGAGCCAGGTGCTGCTCGCGGTGCCGCTGATCCTGCTCTACGAGGTGGCGATCATCGGCATCTGGTTCACCGAGCGCAAGCGGCAGAAGGACGCCGGCACCGACATCGTCGAGGCGTGACGCGCGGACCGTCGGCAGACGGCGGACGACGGCGCACGCCATGAAAAAAGCCCCCGCTCTTGCGAGCGAGGGCTTTCCAGCCGGGTGAGGCGAAACGCGCTTACTTGGCGTCGTCGGCGGTCTTGGCGACGGTGCTGCCGGCGGAGCTCACGTCCTTGCCGACGCCTTCGACCGTGTTGCAAGCGCTGACCATGAGCGCGCCGGCGACGACGACCAATCCGAGAACCTTACGCATAGAACCTCCTGATGCATGAATGCCGGGGATGAAATGTTCGGCACGGCCATTCGTTCCGGCTGCGCAACCCATCGATCAGGCCGGACCGGCAGTTCGCCGACGTCATGCGATATCGCTGAAACGTAGAAGGCCCGAAAGCATCACCGGGGGGGGGAGGGTGGATGCTTTCGGGCCTATGTCGTGGATCGCGAGAGCGGGGGGGCATAAGGTCGCGATCCGTATTGCATAACCCCGACCCGGCGACCCGGTTCCGCCTGTTCCGCACTTTTTGCGAATCTTTTTAGGCCGTCAGTCGCGGCCCAATATCGCGATCGCGATCTCATAGGCGCCGGTCATCGGATCATGGTGCAGCGGCGCCCGCAGCTGGCGCGACAGCCCCTCGATCACGCGGCCGTAGCGGGTCGACAGCAGCGTCTCGAGCGTCTCGCTCTCGACGAAGGCGCGCGACACGACGCGCAGCTTGGCCTTCTTGTCGTCGTCGCCCGGCTTGACCGCGACGCGGATCTGCGCGGCGGGATCGCAGCTCATCGCCAGTTCGATCGTCTCGGTGACGAGGAAGGCGACCGCGACCGCGACGTCCTGGCTGACCAGATAGGGATCGATGTCGAGCGCGATCGACGGGCTGGTCGCGCCTTCGGGGGCCGTGGCGCGGATGTTGGACGACAGTTCGCCGATCACCGAACGCAGGTTGAGGCCGCGATTGTCCTCCATCTCCGCAAAGTGGTTGCGGTGGACGACCGCCAGCGCGTCCACCCGGCGCTGGATCGAGGCATAGGCCGCGGTGGCGTCCGGGCTGGGCGCGCCGCGCGCGTGGAAGTTGATGAGGCTGGAGATGACCTGCAGGTTGTTCTTGACGCGATGGTGGACCTCGCGCGTCAGCTTGGTCTGTCGGACGACCGCCTCGGCGAGGCCGGCCTCGTGCAGCGCGACGGTACGGCTGATCGCGCGGAAGGTGTCGCCGAGTTCGCGGATCTCCTGCGCGGGAAGCGGGCCGAGCTTGCCGGGATCGATCACTTCGCCCGGCGTATAGGCGGCGACGCTGGCGCGCAGCAGGCGCAGCGGGCGGATCAGCAGCCGGTCGACGATGAACCACGACAGCCCCGCCGCCGCCGCCCACATCAGCAGCGGCAGCAGCAGCGCGACGAGGAAGGACGAGGTGATCGGCGCGCTGCGGATGCTGGTGCGCAGCGCCAGTCCGCCGAGGCCGAGATCGGTCTCGACCGTCTCGACGCGATCCAGCCGGCCGAGATCGGGGATGGTGGCGAGTTGTAACGCCTCGTCGTCGTGGATCAGCGCGCTCGCCAGCGGCATCGCCCGGCTCGCCGGCGCCGCGAGGCGGGCGAGGAAAGCCTGTGGGAAAAAGACACGCGCGCTCGGGCCGCGGCGGGGACCGGCGACGGAGAGGATCAGTCCCTTATCGGGCAGCACCGTCGCACCGACCGCGGTGCCGGCATCGAGTGGCACGGTGGCGTCGAGCGGTTCGCCGCAGAGCAGGCGCCCGTTGCGATCGACAATCGAGAAACGCGTGCCGGTGGTCGCCTGCTGCGCGAAGACGCCCTGCGCACGGGCGCAGCTGGGCGCGTCGGCGGCATCGACCTGCAGCGCGTTCACCGCGACGCGGAGCGCGGTCATGTCGCCGATCAGCTCGATCGCGATGCTGCGCGCGCTTTCGTTGGCGGCGATCCGCAGCCGCGCGCGTGCCTCGGCATCGGCGGTGCGGCCGGTCTGCAGCGTCGCGCCGATCGCGATCAGCGCGAGCAGCAGCAACGCAATGCTCAATGTGATGAACAGCTTGGCCCCGGTCGGTAGGCGCGACAGCGCCGACACGGGGACCATGGCCGCGCGTCGGGTGGAGGAGGCGGCGTCGAAGGTGGAGGCCATGCCCCCTGCTAGGCGAGCTTGTTCAGCAGGTCGAGCATTTCATCGGGAACGCTCTCGTCGACCGTCCGCTGATAGGCGGAGCGCAGGGCCGCGCCCATGTCGCGATCCTTGCTCTGAACCTTGGCAGGAGACTTCTTGGAAGACGTTTTCGTGACCTTGTCGCTGGGCAATTCCAACATGTCCCCCTGGTGGCCCGGCGGTCCGGGCATCGACGCAAACGCAACTTGGGGCCGCTTTCGACGAAGCGGTTTACCCAATCAATGGCCGATGAAACCAAATTCGCGTTCGTTGGTTCCATCGACGCGCGAAAATTCCGCATGTCCGAGGGGGCGGGTGGGTTCTTCGACAAACATCGTTGCAAAGCCGCGGACGCAAGCACAGATCAGGCGTCCGCTCAGAATCTCAGGGAGTGATTACCACCCATGTCGCTTGGACAGCAACTCGCACCGCATCTTCCCTTCCTGCGGCGCTACGGCCGGGCCCTGACCGGCAGCCAGCACCAGGGCGACAAATATGTCCGCGCCACGCTGGAAGCGATCGTCGCGGCGCCCGACCAGTTCCCGCGCGACGTAGATCCGCGGTTGGGCCTGTACCGCATGTTCCAGGGCATCTGGGCATCGGCGAACGTCGACGGCGAGGAACAGACGTCGCCGAACGACGCGGAAGGCACCGAGGCGGTGGCCCGTGCGCGTCTCGCCCGGATGACGCCGCTGTCGCGCCAAGCGCTGCTGCTGACCGCGATGGAAGGGTTCACGCCCGAGGACGCGGCCTATCTGATCGAGGTCGACACCAGCGAGGTCGAGAGCTTGGTTGCCGAGGCGCTGGCCGAGATCGAGAAGCAGACGCGCGCCCGCGTGCTCATCATCGAGGACGAGCCGATCATCGCGATGGATATCGAGACGATCGTCCGCGACCTCGGTCATGAGGTGACCGGCGTCGCCGTGACCCGCGACGAGGCGGTGGCACTGGCGATGGAGGATCGTCCTGGTCTGGTGCTCGCCGACATCCAGTTGGCAGACGACAGCTCGGGCATCGACGCGGTCAAGGACATCCTTGCCGAATTCGAGGTGCCGGTGATCTTCATCACCGCGTTCCCCGAGCGCCTGCTGACCGGCGAGCGGCCCGAGCCGACCTTCCTCATCACCAAGCCGTTCCAGCGGTCGACGGTGAAGGCGGCGATCAGCCAGGCGTTGTTCTTCGACGAGGCGACGATCCCGGCGGCGATGGCCTGACCAGGTAGTTGATCGGTGGCGTGATCGGGGGCCCGGCAGGGTGCCCGATCACCGCCCGGCGCAGAAAGTTACGGACCCAAAACGGACTTCGAGGGTTTGACGATCATGGCTGATCCTGACGAAACCGTGCATGTGACCACCACCGAAGCGCGTGCAGGCGCGACACCGGGCGTAACGCGCTATGTCCTTGGCATATCGCTGGTTCTCGTGATCGCGATCTTCGCCTTCCTGATCCTGCGATAACGCAGCGTCTTCCGACGCTTCACTGGCATTTGCCGGAGAGGGCTCTTATCTTGCCGTCACAGGCGGCAATGATGTCCCCGGCTTCGAACGGATTTGCATGACCCAGCCCGCTCCGCGTGACGACGATTACGAAGATGACGACGCGCCCGTAGAGCCCGTCGAACACGTTGCGCTGTCCGACCCCGAATTCAAGAAACAGCTGGCGCAGGTCATTCCACACCTGCGCGCCTTCGGCCGTTCGCTGTCGGGCAGTCGCGACCTCGCCGACGATCTGGTGCAGGAAACGCTGTTGAAGGCATGGGCGGCGCGCCAGCGCTTCCAGGCCGGCACCAACATGCGCGCCTGGACCTTCATCATTCTGCGCAACCTCTATCTGTCGCAGATGCGCCGCGCGCGATTTAAGGGTGAGTGGGACGATCTGGTCGCCGACCGGATTCTCGCGGCGCCGGCAAGCCAGGATCGCCACGTCGAACTGGGCGATATGCAGCGCGCATTGCTGCATCTGCCGCAGCCGCAGCGCGAGGCGCTGATCCTCGTTGGCGCCGGCGGCTTCGCCTATGAGGAAGCCGCGGAGATCTGTCAGGTCGCGGTCGGCACGATCAAGAGCCGGGTCGCCCGCGGTCGTGTCGCGCTGGAGAATATCCTCAACGACGGATCCTTGCCATCGCGGCGCGAGCATGAGACCGACGTCAACAAGACGGCGCTCGACACGATCATGGGCGAAGTCGACGAACTCAGCCGCGGCCATTGAGGCTGCGGCGGATCGGCTAGTGCGTCACCCGATCCAGTCGATCCAGCAGCGCCCGAAGGTCGTCGGGCAGCGGCGTGTCGTTGAACACGCCGCGCAACGCGTGGCCGAGCGCATCGGTCGGGCGCGGGGTGCGCACGACGTAATCGCCGTGTTTGGCCTTCCCGGACAGATGCATTTCGATGTTCATGTTCCCTCCAACGACCGGCTGACCGAAACGTTGCGCCCGTCTTACTGTCGTATACGGCAATGTTGCCGGACATAAGCGGCGCGCTCGCCCGGGCGCGGGCCAATGCGCCCTTCCTTTCGTTACTGCTCGATCGCGAACCGGTCCTCGCGGCGCGGCTCGCGGCGGGGCAATGCGATCCTGCCTTCACCAGCGCGACACCCGATATGCCCACGGCACGGCGGCTGCGGCTCGACCGGCGGGCGCTGGCGCTGACGGTGGCGATCGGCGACCTGTCCGGCGCGATGGACCTGACCGCGGTGACCCAGGCGCTGAGCGATTTCGCCGACCGTGCGCTCGACCAGGCGATCCGCGCCGCGATCGAGGAGCGAACGCCGGGGGCCGAGCCGCGCGGCTTCGCCGCGATCGCGCTGGGCAAACAGGGCAGCCGCGAGCTCAACTATTCCTCCGACATCGATCCGATCCTGATCTTCGATCCCCGCACCCTGCCGCACCGGCCCCGCGAGGAGCCGGAAGAGGCGGCGGTGCGGATCGGCAAGCGCGTCGTCGAACTGCTGCAGGCGCGCGACGGCGACGGCTATGTGCTGCGCGTCGACCTGCGGCTGCGCCCTTCGCCGGAGGTGACACCGATCGCCCTGCCGGTCGAGGGCGCGATCGGTTATTATGAATCGCAGGCACTGGCGTGGGAGCGCGCCGCCTTCATCCGCGCGCGTGCCGCGGCGGGCGATCTGGCGCTGGGGCGCTACTTCCTCGACGCGATCCGGCCGTTCGTGTGGCGGCGCGGCCTCGATTTCGGTGCGATCGGCGAGATCCGCGACCTGTCGCGCCGCATCCGCGATCATTATGCGAGCGGGCAGGCGCTCGGGCCCGGCTATGACCTCAAGCGCGGGCGCGGCGGTATCCGCGAGGCGGAGTTCTTCGCGCAGATCCATCAGCTGATCCATGGCGGCCGCGATCCGGCGTTGCGCGCGCCCGCGACCCGCGACGCGCTGGCGCAACTCGCCGCCGCCGGGTGGATCGCGGAGGAACAGGCGGCGGCGCTGACCGAATCCTATACCCTGCTGCGCACGATCGAGCATCGCGTCCAGATGATCGACGACCGGCAGACGCACACCCTGCCCACCGGCGATGCGCTGGATCGCGTGGCGCGGTTGCACGGCTTGGCCGACGGGGACATGCTAGTAGCGTTGCTGCGCGGCCCGGTCGAGCAAGCGGGCCGTATCTACGACGCGCTCGACCAAGGTCGTTCCGCCGGCCTGCCGCATGAGGCGGGCGCGCTGGCGCAGGCGCTGGGCGAGGCCGGCTTCGGCGACGGGGACGCGGCCGCGGCGCGCATCGCCGACTGGCGGGCCGGCCGCTATCCGGCATTGCGCAGCCCCGCGGCGCGCGCGGCGCTGGAGGCGGTGCTGCCCGTGCTGATGCCGGCGCTCGCCGGCGCGCCCGATCCGGCGGCGGCGCTGTTGCGGCTCGACCGTCTGCTCGAACGCTTGTCGAGCGCGATCAACATCCTGCGCCTGCTCGAGGCACGGCCGGGGCTGGCAAACCTGCTGGCGACGATCCTCAGCCATGCCGCGCCGCTCGCCGATGCGCTCGCCGTCCGGCCCGAGCTGATCGACTGGCTAATCGATGCCAGCGCGTTCGAACCGCTCGGCAGCGTCGCCGATCTGGCGGTGGAGATGCGCGGCGGCGACGGCGGCGATTATCAGGCGCTGCTCGACCATGTCCGCCGCTGCGTCGGCGAAAAACGGTTCGCGCTGGGGTCGCAGGTGGTCGCCGGCGCCGCCGACCCGCTCGATGCCGCGGCGGGCTATGCGCGGCTGGCGGAGGCGGCGATCGCGGTGCTGGCGGCGGCGACGATCGCCAGCTTTGCCGAGGCGCACGGCCGGGTGGCGGACAGCGAGTTGGTCATCCTCGCCTTCGGCCGGCTCGGCGGCGGCGCACTGACCCATGCGAGCGACCTCGACCTCGTCTATCTGTTCACCGGCAGCTTCAGCGCCGAATCGGACGGGGCGAAGCCGTTGGGCGCGACGCTCTACTACAACCGGCTGGCGCAGCGGATCACCGCGGCGCTGTCGGTGGCGACCGCGGCGGGGCCGCTCTATCAGGTCGATACCCGCCTGCGCCCGTCGGGGACGCAGGGGCCGTTGGTCGTCTCGCTCGAATCCTTCGCCCGCTACCAGCGTGAGGAGGCGTGGACGTGGGAGCATATGGCGCTGACCCGCGCGCGGCCGGTGTTCGGGTCGCCGAGTGCGCGGGCGGCAGCGGCCGCGGTGATCGCCGAGGTGCTGGACGGCGCCCGCCCGGATCGCGACCTCGCCGGCGAGGCGGCGGGGATGCGCGCCGAAATGGCGCGGCACAAGCCGCCGGCGGGGCCGCTCGATGCGAAGCTGCTGCCGGGCGGGCTGGTCGACCTCGAATTCGCCGTCCACCTGACGCAGTTGCGCCATCGCACCGGCTTCGCCCCGCATCTCGGCACCGCGATCGCGGCGTTGGTCGATACGGGACTGCTGCCGCCGGGGCTGGCGGCGGCGAACGATCTGCTCACCCGCCTGCTGGTGACGCTGCGGCTGGTCGCGCCCGACTCCGCCGAGCCGCCGCCGGCGACGCGCGCGCTGATCGCGCAGGTGCTGCGGCGCGACGACTGGGATGCGGTGCTTGCCGCCTTCGCGGCGACGCGGCAGGAGGTCGCGGCGGTCTGGACCAGCATGACAGGAGAGACGAATGGATGACGGTGCGACGATCCCCGCGGTGACGGTCACCACCCCCGACGGCACGCCGATCCGGCTGGTCGACCTCGTATTGCCGGCGGTGATCTATTTCTATCCGAAGGACGATACCTCGGGCTGCACCCGCGAGGCGCAGGACTTTTCCGCGCTGGCGGACGGTTTCGCCGCGGCGGGCACCAGCGTGCTGGGGATCAGCAAGGACCCGCCCGCCAGCCACGGCAAGTTCATCGCCAAGCACGGCCTGACCGTCGGCCTCGCCAGCGACGAGGATGGCAGCGCCTGCGACGCATTCGGCGTCTGGGGCGAGAAGCAGATGTACGGCAAGACCTATATGGGGATCGAACGCGCGACCTTCCTGTTCGGCGCCGACGGGCGGCTGGCGAAGGCATGGCGCAAGGTGCGCGTGCCGGGCCATGCCGCCGCGGTGCTGGAGGCGGTGCACGCACTCTAGGCGCGCGCGGCGATCACCCGCCGAGGACGATCGTCCCCTTGGCGGTGTCGCCGCCGCTGCCGTCGAATTCGAGGCGGAAGGGCTTGTTCTCCTCGGTGGTGCCGGTGAGGCCGCGGCCGTCCTGCTTCAGTGTGAAGCCCGCCTTGGCGAGCCGCTCCTGGAACCAGCCGCGGACCTGTTCCGCACTGGCCGGGCTGGTGAAGCCGAGCCGCAGCCCTCCGTCACGACCGGCGGTCGCGACGTTGACCGTGTCGATCGTCGATCCCGGGTAGAGGCGCACGCCGTTGAGGTCGAAATCGGTCGCGTCGAGCTGGACCTTCGGCAGCTTGAACTGGCCCGAGAAGCCCGGCACGTCGACCTTCACCTCGCCGGATGTCGCGTCGATCGAGCCGAGCGCGTTGCCGCCGTCGGCGTTGATCGACACCGACGTGCCGTCGCCCGAACGGTCGCAGGCGGCGAGCGGCAGCGCCAGCGTGGCGGCGAGGAGGAGCAGGCGCGTCATCGGCTTATCCCTTGTGTGTTGACGATACAATACACGTAGTCGCGCGTGCCGGCCGGTTCAAGCGGGGTTCCGGAGGCGGCCCGATGCCGGTAGGGGAGGGCCATCGTGACGACCATGCCCAAATCCACCGCGCCGGCCGATGCCGGTGCCGATCCCGACGTCGCCCCCGGCCCCGCCGGTGCGCCGATCGGGTTCGCCGAATTCGTCGCGCTGGTCGCCGCGCTGATGTCGCTGGCGGCGCTGGGCATCGATTCGATGCTGCCCGCGCTGCCCGCGATCGGCACTGCGCTGGGCATCGCGACCGAGAACCAGCGCCAGTTCATCATCACCGCCTTCGTCCTCGGCTTCGGCATCGCGCAGCTCGCGCACGGGCCGCTGGCGGATCGCTTCGGCCGGCGCACGGTGCTGCTCTGGGCGATCGGCGGCTATGCGATCGCCAACGTTGCCTGCGCGATCTCGGCGAGCTTCACGCTGTTGCTCGCCGCGCGCGTGTTCGGTGGCGCGATGGTCGCCGCGACGCGCGTCGCGACGGTGGCGATGGTGCGCGACTGCTACCACGGCCGGCCGATGGCGCGGGTGATGTCGATCGCGTTCATGGTGTTCATGATCGTGCCGGTGCTCGCCCCCGCCTTCGGCCAGACGGTGCTATTGTTCGCCAACTGGCGCGGCATCTTCTGGGTGGTCGGCGCGCTCAGCATGGGCATCTGGACGTGGTTCTTCGTGCGGATGCCTGAAACGCTCCACGTCGATGCGCAGCAGCCGCTGTCGGTCGCGCGGATCGTGGCGGGGTGGAAGCAGACGCTGGGCGACCGCTGGTCGCTCGGCTACACGCTCGCCTCGACCTCGCTGATGGGCGCCCTCTACGGCTATCTCAATTCGGTCCAGCAGATCATGTTCGACACGTTCGAGAAGCCGAAGCTGCTCGCGGTGATGTTCGCGCTGACCGCGATGCTGATGGCCGCCGCCAATCTCACCAACGCCCGCCTCGTGATGCGGCTCGGCACGCGGCTCATCAGCCACAGCGCGGTGACCGCGCTCGTGGTGCTGAGCGCCATCCATCTCGCCATCGCGCTCGCCGGCTACGAGACGCTGGTCGGCTTCGTCGTGCTGCAGGCGCTGACAATGGGCTGCTTCGGTCTAGCCACCTCCAATTTCTCGTCGATGGCGATGGAGAATATGGGCGGGATCGCCGGCACCGCGTCGAGCGTGCAGGGCTTCACCAGCGTCACCTTCGGCGCGGTCATCGGCGTCGTCATCGGCCAGGCGTTCGACGGCAGCACCGCGCCGCTTGCCGCCGGCTTCCTGATCTGCGGCGCGGTCGCGCTGACCGTCGTCGCGGTGACCGAGCGCGGTCGCCTGTTCCGGTCGGCCTGACGCAAGCCCGCGGAACCGCCGTCCCCGTCCCGCCGTTCGCACTTCACACATATGGAGGTTGCAATGGGTGGACATCAGGTCATGGGCCATGGATCGGGCGACGACGGCTACGACGAGGAAGGCTATGACGAGAGCCAGCGCGCCGAAATCCTCGAGGCGACGCGCAACGGCCCCAGCGACGGCATCGTCCTGACCGATCTCGACCCCGATCTGGGCGACGACGACGCCGAAGAGGAATCGATCGACGACCTCGACATGGATTCGACCGAGGTCGGCGAGAGCGACGCCAGCGTCACCATGGACGAAGAGGACATGGACGAGGATGACGCGCAGGACGATTTCGACGCCGGCACCAGCGCTGACGATGCGGACGTCACGGACGCGGACGACGTCGCCCTGCGGCCCTGATCCCGTGCCGCCGGCCGGGGGACGATCCCCGGCCGGCGGGCGGAACGATGCGGCAGGGGCGGCGTTCGTGCTGCCTTCCTGAGTATCGGAACGGCCCCATGCGTATCTCTCGATCCCCTATCTTGCCGCCAGTCTGCCTCGGCCTGATGCTCGCTGCGGCGGGCTGCTCCGGTCCGGACGAGCGCGGCACGAACAGCGTCGACGTCGCGGCGGCGGCCTCGCAGGCCCAGTCCGACATCGCCAATTACGCCGCCGCACCGCCGCACGGAGCGGTCGCGCCGACGCCCGCCCCCTCTGCCACGCCGGTCGCCGCATCCGCAGCCACCGCGGTACCGCTGCCGGATGACGCCGCGCCCGAAGCGGTCGTCCGACGCTACACCGATGCGCTCGCCGCCCGCCGTTACGACGAGGCATGGGCCTTGTGGGACGAGGACGGGGGCGCGTCCGGCATGACGCAGGCGGCATTCGCGGCGAGCTTTGCCAAATATGCCAGCTATCGCGCCACGGTCGGCACGCCGTTCGACGCGGATGCCGGTGCCGGCCAGCGCTATATCACGGTGCCGGTCACCGTCACCGGCACGCTGACCTCGGGCGGTCCGTTCCGGCTGGAGGGACCGGTCGTCCTGCACAAGGCGGCGGACGGTATCGAGAGCGACGATCCGCATACGCAGGCGTGGCGCATTCGCAGCAGCGAGATGAAACCGCGGCCCTCATCGTCCCGGATGGCGGAGCGCTGATCCACGCAATTCCGCCACTTCGTTCATCGGGGCGACAGGAAGTGTTGCGTGAACGCAACAGTTTCAGGGCATCGGTCCAAATGCGACAATGCGGTGCAACAAAGCCGTAATCCTGGTGTTTGGACGGGCCTGGGTTGATCGACGATGCGTCGTCGCGGCCCGAGTTGAGGCAATACAAGGTAATCACACATGCGTAAGTTCGCCCTCGCGGCCGCCGTTGCGGCCGCGTCCTTTGCCGTCCCCGCCTTCGCGCAGGACATGTCGACCACCGGCACGACCGACACCACCGTCGCTACCGATGCGCAGATCGACACCGCCCCCAGGGCACCGGATGGCACCCGCGCGTTCGGCATCGAGCCGTACGTCGCCGTGATGGGCGGCTGGGAGCAGTTCGACCGTGAAGCGGTCGCCGGCATCCCCGCGCAGCCGCGCGGCTACAAGCTGGACGGCGCGCTGGTCGAGGGCATCGTCGGCGTCAACGTGCCGCTCGGCCCCGTCTTCGTCGGTGCCGAAGGTTCGGTCGCCAAGGGCGTGTCGGGCGACATCGATTGGCAGTATGGCGCCTATGGCCGCTTCGGCTTCCGCGCCGGCGACAGCGGCCTGTTCTACGGCAAGGTCGGCTATCGCTGGAACAACTTCGACAAGTTCGCGCCGGGCGTCGCCGGCGACCTGAACCGCGATTACCACGCGACCGTTTATGGCATCGGCGCCGAGATCGGCCCGAAGGACATCGGCCTGGGCGGCATCACCGGCAATTCCGGCCTCCGCCTGCGCATGGAGGTTTCGACTTTCGACGACGCGAACAGCTTCCGCCCGATGGCGGGTGTGGTCGCGCACTTCTAAGTCCCGCAACCGGGCAAGACATGAGGGCGGGTCTGCTTCGGCAGGCCCGCCCTTTGCCGTTCAAGCGGCGGCGCGCGTCCCTATATCGTGCGACATGGTCGGACGGGTGAAGCGCAAGGCGGGACTGGCGGAGGCGGCGGCACGGGCGGCGCGCGAGGTCGCGATCCCGCCATGCCCGGTCTGCGAGCGGCCGCTGGAGGCGAAGGTGGAATGGCATCATCTGGTGCCCAAGGCGGAGGGCGGACGGATCACCGCCGCGGTTCACCCCATCTGCCACCGCACCGTCCATGCGCTGATCCCCAATGCCGAGCTCGCGCGGACCTATGCCGATCCGGCGGCGCTGCGGGCGCATCCGGGCATCGCGCGCTTCGCGGCATGGATCGCGGACAAGCCTGCGGACTTCACCGCGCCGGTCCGCCGCCGACGATAATCGTCCCCGATTCGTTCCGGTCATTGATCCTTCAGTCTTTTATGTCCATGCCGGTCCCATGGAGTATGTCTTTGATTTTGCTCGCGCGATCAGCGGCGGGGCGTCGAGTCGCGGGCGGCGGCGACAGGGCGCGGATGCATGGGCGCAGCTGCGGATCGCGATCCTGGGGGTGATGCTCGGGCTGGCCATACCGTCGCTGCGCGGCACCGACTGGCAGGCGCTGCTGCCGGCGGGGATGACGGTCGAGCTGCCCCGCCCCGGCCGGGTGACATGGCCCGCGGGCGCGATCGCGCTGCCGCCGCTGCCCGCCGGCCTGTCCGTGCCGACGCTGCCGCGCACCGCGCCGGCGGGTCCGACGGATGGAGCGGGCACGACGGGCGAAGCGGCGGGGGCGGTGACGGCGCAATTCGCGCGCTGCCGCCGCGGCCATGCTGGCGATTGCGTCGTCGACGGCGATACCTTCAAGTTCGCCGGCGAGACGATCCGCATCGCCGATATCGACACGCCGGAGACTCATCCGCCGCGCTGCGCGCGCGAGGCGCGGCTCGGCGAGCGCGCGACCGCGCGGATGCAGGAGCTGCTCAACGCCGGGCCGGTGACGATCGCACCGTACAAGCGCCCGCACGACCGCTATGGCCGGCGGCTGGCGCTGGTGACGCGTGACGGCGCCTCGCTCGGCGATCGGCTGGTCGCGGAAGGGCTCGCGCGCCGCTACGACGGCGGCCACCGCCGCGGCTGGTGCGGCTGGACCTGAGCGGCGGCGGACCGCGGCAACAGGGACAACATGAACACCTTGGCGCGAACGATCGTCTCCGATCGTTTCCGTTTCTGTGACGATAGCAAAGAGCCGTGCGGCAACGCGCCGGAGCGACGCCGCGACGGAGAGGCTAAGCCGGGGCGCGACGTGTAGGACAGCAAAATCGTGGCGAGGGCGATGCAACGAGGGTAATCCGGGGCCGCGGCGCCGGGGCGATCCTATTCGGCGATGACGTTGGCCAGCGCGCGCAGGTCGGCGGCGTTGACGGCGTCGCCATCGGCATCGGTCAGCGCGGCGGCATTGTCCGTGCCGCCCGGTGCCGATCCGGCGACGTCATAGGCGAGCCACAGGATGCCGCCGGCCCAGAGCAACGCCGTCCAGCGGCTGCGGAAGAGGCGGGGGGAGGGGAGCATCGCCTGCGGCAGCATGGCGCAACCGGCCTTGCCGCCGGGTTAGCCGGGACGGTTAACCGCGCTTGACGGTCGGCGGAAAGCGTGATGACATACCATCACATAGCCAGGAGATCTCCGATGCCACGTCCGCGTGCCTTCTCCCCCGCCCGCCGTTTCGCCGGATCGCCGGCGTTCGAGGAGCCGCTGTCGGAGCTGAACATCACGCCGCTGATCGACGTGATGCTGGTGTTGCTGGTGATGATGATCCTGACGCTGCCGACGGTGCTGCACAAGGTCGCGGTCGACCTGCCGCAGGGCAGCGCGCCGCCCTCCGAAACGGTGACGCACCCGCTGGTGCTGGCGCGGAACGGTACGGTGACGCTGGACGGCATGGCGCTGACGGATACGGCGATGCCGGCGCGGTTCGGGGCGCTGCGCGCCGACCCCACCGCCCTGCTGGTGATGCGCACCGACCCGGAGGCGCGCTACGATCGCTTCGATGCGTGCTCGCCGAGGTGAAGCGCGCGGGGATCACGCGGCTGGGGTTTGCCGGGAATGAGGCGATGGTGGAGTAGGAGTGAGCATTATCGCCCTCGCAAAATGTCTATGTATGATCTGCCGGTATCTCGATTTTCCCAGGTTGCTTTGACATGATCCGCTATCTTAGGCACGTCATGAGCGACCGTCGAAGGCCATAAGTTGGCGTCATACTCGTGCACGCGCAGCAAATTATCTACGTCGAAAATTCTTCCCGTGTCGTCTGATTTTATTATTGCGACAGGTTTATTTTGAGCCATGCGTAATTCGAGTTCAAATAGAACATTCGGATTATGATCTGTTAAATCGGCTAGAACGATATCGGCATCGGCAATTTCGTTAATAATCGTAGAATGAATTAAGTCGCTGCCAGTTCGGATTGCCGTCTGAGCGATGAAACCAGCTTGTTTGACGGCCGGATTGATAATGCTTTCGTATACCTCTTTAAAATATCCAGAGGATCGTATGCCATCGCGCTCAGCTAATGGCATAATTACGAAGCACTTAAGTTCATTCCCATTGGCGGGAGAACTTCTTATTATAGGGAGGCTGTGATCGATCTTGCCACGAGAGTCGGGAGGGCTTGCTGTCCACCGCGCTCCAATCTTTGTATACTCGCAGTTATTTTGGAATACGTCGACAAATTCGTCTTGAAGTTCAAGCGGAATGGTAAATTTATCTAGAAGCGTATTTGATAGATACTGTTTTCCGGAAGTTCATTTCCACCATAGTGGTCGAGAACCTTCGCAAAAAGGTCAACGGAAAGAAATGCACTCCTTTTTGCAGCAAGTTCTCTCTCTGGACTATCCGCATATACAATATCGCGACCAAGCGGCGTAATCGATATACTGGCGGAAGATCGAGTGCCCTCTGTGAGGCCGTATTGAGCAGCCGAGGCAGTATATATGTCAAGATTGCTTGATTTAGTTCCGAGGCCCAGTGCACGGGAGACCTCGCTTGGCGGCCATGGATTCCCGCCGTTTTTCTCTTTAATAATCTCTGTAAGTTTAACGCAGGTTTCTAGCGGCGTGCGTGGATAACTACGTTTAGGCGGAACGCGCCTAGGCTTTTTTACTTGAGCTTCGCTAGTCGCTGGTTCCGCCTTTTTGATCATCGTCTCACTCCGCCGCCACGCCAGCGCGCGAGAACATGTCCCCGCTTTCCAGCAGCCCCAGATCCTGCTCGGTCGGACGGATGATCTTCGCCTTCTGGCGCTTGTCGAACGAATCCCAGACGTCGTTCCACTGGCCCTTGGTCGCGGCCTTCGAATATTCGGTGGCGCGCTGTTCGAAGAAGTTGGCGTGCTCGACGCCGTTCAGCATCGGCGCGAGCCACGGCAGCGGGTGTTCGTCGATCATGTAGATCGGCTTTAGGCCCAATTGCCCCATCCGCCAGTCGGCGATGTAGCGGATGTACTTCTTGATCTCCTTGGGCGTCATGCCGTTGACCGGGCCCATTTCGAACGCGAGATCGATGAAGTTGTCTTCGAGCCGGATGGTGGTCTGGCAGACGTCGGCGATGTCGTCCTTCACCGCCTTGGTCAGGCACTGGCGCTCCTGACAGAAGGTGTGGAACATCTTGATGATGCCCTCGCAATGCAGGCTCTCGTCGCGGATCGACCAGGTGACGATCTGGCCCATGCCCTTCATCTTGTTGAAGCGCGGGAAGTTCATCAGCATCGCGAAGCTGGCGAACAGCTGCACGCCCTCGGTGAAGCCGCCGAACATGGCGAGCGTGCGCGCGATGTCCTCGTCGCTGTCGACGCCGAAGTTCTGCATGTAATCATGCTTTTCCTTCATCTCGGCATATTCGAGGAAGGCGCCATATTCGCTCTCGGGCATGCCGATCGTGTCGAGCAGATGGCTGTAGGCGGCGATGTGCACCGTTTCCATGTTGCTGAACGCGGTCAGCATCATCTTGATCTCGGTCGGCTTGAACACGCGGCCGTATTTCTCGTGGTAGCAATCCTGCACCTCGACGTCCGCCTGCGTGAAGAAGCGGAAGATTTGGGTGAGCAGGTTGCGTTCGTGATCGGTCAGCTTCTGCGCCCAGTCGCGGCAATCCTCGCCCAAGGGCACCTCTTCGGGGAGCCAGTGGAGCTGCTGCTGACGCTTCCAGAATTCGAACGCCCAGGGATATTCGAACGGCTTGTACTGCTTGGAGGCTGCGAGAAGGGACATGGGGGGTACTCCGACGGAATTTCAGGAAAGGGGGGAGGCGGGGACGCTCCACTGCCACATGGCATGGGCGGAAAAGGCGAGGACGATGGCGAGGCTGACCGCCATGATGCCCGCCATGCGATAGACGTAGACGCGCGCGGGTGGCTGGGCATGGCGCAATTGCAGCAGCATCCACGCGCCGGCAAGGCCGAACACCGCGGCGACCGCGAACATGATGAGGCTTTGCAGCGGCATCAGCGGCGCATCCCGATGGCGGTGGATGCATCCAATTGCCGGGCGGCTCGTTGCACATCCGAACCCATCACAGGAGACGAACGATGCACGATCACAGCAACATCAAGGAGCATATGACGGTCATCGGCGCGGACGGCGTGCATGTCGGCACGGTCGACCATGTCGACGGCGAGCGCATCAAGCTGACCAAGAACGATTCGCCGAGCACGCAGGACGGGACGGGCGGCAAGCACCATTACCTGCCCGCCGGCCTGGTCGCGGAGATCGAGGGCGACACGGTGCGCCTGTCGGCCACCGCCGCCAACGCGGTGGACATGTTTGAAGAGGCGGAGTGAGGCGCGGGCGGCCCGGGATTGCTCTGGCAATCCCGGGACCCACCGCGGCGGGCAGCGGAGCCAGCATGGCTGGCTTCGTCTGACGGCGCGGCGTGGACGCCGGTTGGTGAGGGCGGTGCCGGTCATGCGGTGCCGCCCTTTTTCTGTGTGCTGCTGCCCTCATCCTTCCGCGCCTCCGGCGCTCCCTCCTTCTCCCGGAGGGAGAAGAAAATGCGCGCGATCACGCCGTCCAAGTTCTGCATCACGTCATTGTTGGCGAAGCGGATCACTTGGTAGCCTTCGTGCTGGAGGAAGCGGGTGCGGGTGGCGTCGTGTGCGGTCGTGGTGGCGTGGGTGTCGCCGTCGACTTCGATGACGAGGTGTTCGGCGAGGCACAGGATGTCGGCGTAATAGGGGCCGATGGGCGCCTGATGACGCCACTTCAGATGCGGGAACGATTCCCGCAATGCCCGGAGCAGGCGGCGTTCGGGTTCAGGGGCGGCTTTGCGCAACTGTCGGGCGTGCGGGACCGTGCCGACCGGCTGGTTCGCATAGAGGCGCATCTGTCCTCACCCTTCCGCCGCTGCGCGGCTCCCTCCGTCTCCCGGAGGGAGAGGGAATTGTCTGCCTTCACCCCTCTCCCTCCGGGAGAGGGAGGGGCCCGCCCGGCATGGCCGGGTGGGAGGGTGAGGACAGCCGGCTTACGCTCCGCTCACTGACACGCCAGACACTCGTCGTAATCCGTCGTCTCGCCGATCTCGAACGTCGGTGCGGCGATCGTGTTGTCGGCCTCGACTCCGCCGCTGCCGGCGAAGCCGGCGCGCTGCACCGACTTGGACCGCAGGTAATAGAGCGACTTGATCCCCAGCTCCCACGCGCGGAAGTGGAGCATCAGCAGGTCCCACTTCTCGACGTCGGCCGGGATGAACAGGTTCAGCGACTGCGCCTGGTCGATGTAGGGCGTGCGGTCGCCGGCGAGTTCGAGCAGCCAGCGCTGGTCGATCTCGAAGCTGGTCTTGTAACAGTCCTTCTCCTCCACCGAGAGGAAGTCGAGGTGCTGGACCGAACCGCCATGTTCGAGGATCGAGCTCCACACCGCCTCGCTGTTCTTCGATTTCTCGTTGAGCAACTTTTCGAGATAGGGGTTCTTGACCGAGAAGCTGCCCGACAGCGTCTTGTGCGTGTAGATGTTGGCCGGGATCGGCTCGATGCAGGCGCTGGTGCCGCCGCAGATGATGCTGATCGACGCGGTCGGCGCGATTGCCATCTTGCAGCTGAACCGTTCCATCACGCCGACGTCGGCGGCATCGGGGCAGGGGCCGCGCTCGACCGCGAGCTGCATCGACGCCTCGTTCACCTGCGCGTTGATGTGCTTGAAGATCCTGAGGTTCCACGACTTGGCCATCGCGCCCTCGAACGGCAGGCCACGCGCCTGGAGGAAGGAGTGGAAGCCCATCACGCCGAGGCCGACCGAGCGTTCGCGTGCGGCCGAATAGGCGGCGCGCTCCATGCCGGGCTCGTGGCGGTTGATATAATCCTGCAGGACGTTGTCGAGGAAGCGCATCACGTCCTCGATGAAGACCTTGTCGTCCTTCCACTGGTCCCACGTCTCGAGGTTGAGCGAGGACAGGCAGCAGACCGCGGTCCGGTCGTTGCCGAGATGGTCCTTGCCGGTCGGCAGCGTGATCTCGGAACAGAGGTTCGAGGTCGACACCTTGAGGCCGAGGTCGCGGTGATGCTTGGGCATCGTCCGGTTCACATGGTCGGCGAAGACGATATACGGCTCGCCGGTCTGCAGCCGCGTCTCGACCAGCTTCTGGAACAGCGAGCGCGCGTCGACCGTCTGCCGAACGGTCTGGTCCTTCGGGCTGAGCAGGTTCCACTCGGCGCCGTCGCGCACCGCCTCCATGAAGGCGTCGGTCAGCAGCACGCCGTGGTGCAGGTTGAGCGCCTTGCGGTTGAAGTCGCCCGACGGCTTGCGGATCTCGAGGAACTCCTCGATCTCCGGGTGGCTGATGTCGAGATAGCAGGCGGCCGAGCCGCGGCGCAGCGAGCCCTGCGAGATCGCGAGGGTGAGCGAATCCATGACGCGGACGAAGGGGATGATGCCGCTGGTCTTGCCGTTGAGGCCGACCGGTTCGCCGATGCCGCGGACGTTGCCCCAATAGGTGCCGATGCCGCCGCCGCGCGAGGCGAGCCAGACGTTCTCGTTCCAGGTGTCGACGATGCCGTTGAGGCTGTCGGGCACCGAATTGAGATAGCAGCTGATCGGCAGGCCGCGCCCGGTGCCGCCGTTCGACAGCACCGGCGTCGCCGGCATGAACCACAGGCGCGAGATATAGTCGTACAGGCGCTGCGCATGCGCGGCGTCGTCGGCATAGGCGGAGGCGACGCGGACGAACAGGTCCTGATAGCTTTCGCCCGGCAGCAGGTAGCGGTCGTTCAGCGTTTCCTTGCCGAAATCGGTGAGCAGGGCGTCGCGGCTGTGGTCGACCTCGACCGGATAGGGGCGCGCATGCACGGCCTTGCTGCCGGTGCCTACGTCCTGCGTCACGGCGCTGGTGGTGGCTTCGATCGTGTCGCTCATTGCTTCACCCTGCGTGTCCCTGAAATCCATCGAAACCGATCCTCGCGTTCTCTAAGTGTTCGAATCGGCGGCGTATTTCATACTACCACCATGGCGGCCCCGTGAAGAGAACAAAATGAGCACATCGCGGCGTCGCGGCGTGCGTCGGGCCGACGTCCCATATGGGTGTCGGCCCTGCCCTCTACCAGCAATTGGGTCCGCCCCCGAACTCAACCCCCACAAATTGTGGCAAAGCGGCGCGGCAGGCAAGGGGGTAATGATCCGGAGACGACGCCGTTCCCCCGCGATCCGGTCCGGCGCGATCGGTCGCCGCGAACGACGCGTGGACTTCCGCGGGTTTCGCAAAGCGCAAGGGAACAGAGCGGCAACGAAAATTTTTTGGGGAAGGCCGCCGGTGCGAAGGGTGGGTGCGGAACGGACGTTTCCTGAGCGTCGCGGCGATGGTCGGGCGGCGCCGTGGCGCCGCCGGCGTCACACCACCCGGCGCTGGCCGCGTCCGGGCTGCAACTGGTTGAGGCGGTTGAGATTGAACGCCTCGACGAACTCGAGGCCGGCCTTGCCGTCCTTCGCCCAGGCGACGCGGGCGGCGAACATCTGGTCCTCGATCAGCTCGATCAGCACGTCGAGGCCGATCGCCCCATCGTCGATGTCGACGCCGTCGATCATCGCGCCGCTGGTCGAGATGTTGCGAATGCGCACGTCGCCCTGGCTGTGGCCGATCGCCAGCTTCGCCGAGCGCAGCATCGTCGTCCGCGGCGCGCGGCTGATCTTGTGGCCGACGGGCGCGACCTGCACCACGCCGCCCAGCTGCTCGATCACCGCGTCCGCAGGCACGCTGCGGCCATAGACATAGCCCTGGATGTGGCTGCACCCCAGCGCGCGGACCAGCTCGATCTCGTCCTGCACCTCGACCCCCTCGGCGGTGGTCTCCATGCCGAGCGTATCGGCCAGCGTCACGATCGCGCGGATGATCGCGGCGTTGCGGCTGCCGGGCTGTGCGGCGCCGCGCACGAAGCTCTGGTCGATCTTGATCTTGTCGAACGGCGCATTGCGCAGATAGCCGAGGCTCGAATAACCGGTGCCGAAATCGTCGAGCGCCAGCCGCACGCCGATCCCCTTCAGCGCCTTGAACATCGCATCGGTCGATCCCGATTCGTCGAGGAACACGCCCTCGGTGATCTCCAGCTCGAGCCGTTCGGCGGCGAGGCCGCTATGCGCCAGCGCGGAGGTGACGAGGCCGGGAAAGGCCGGGTTGGCGAACTGGATCGGCGAGACGTTGACCGCAATGCGGACGTCGCGCGGCCAGCGCGCCGCCTGGACGCAGGCAGTGCGCAGCACCCATTCGCCCAGCGCCTCGATCAGCCCGCATTCCTCGGCGACGGGGATGAAATCGGCGGGCGAGATTGGGCCGCGCGTCGGATGGGTCCAGCGCAGCAGTGCCTCATAGCCGATGATCTGCGTCGTCCGCGTCGACACGACCGGCTGGTAGCCGAGTTCGAAGCCGCCCTCGTTCAGCGCCGTGCGCATGTCGTCCTCGAGCGCCTTGCGACTGCGCGCGCCGGCCAGCATGTCCTCGGAATAGAAACGGTGCACGCCGCGCCCGTCGGCCTTGGCCGCATAGAGCGCGAGATCGGCGTTGCGGATCAGCTCCTCGGCATCCTCGCCATGCTGGGGCGCGATCGCGATGCCGATCGAACAGCCGATCGTCACCGAGGCGCCGGCGATGAAATAGGGCTGCGACAGCGCGCCGATCAGGTCGCGCGCCAGCGTCGCCAGCGTGTCGCGATTGTCGATGCCGGGCAGCAGCACCTGGAATTCGTCGCCGCCGAGCCGCCCGACGAGGCCGGCGTCGCCGACGCCGCGTTGCAGCCGCTGCGCGACCTGCTTGAGCAGCGCGTCGCCGGCCTGATGGCCGAGCGTGTCGTTGACCGCCTTGAACCGGTCGAGGTCCATCAGGAACAGCGAGGCGGGGCGATAGGGGCCGACCTGCTGCTGCAGCGTCTTGTCGAGGCTGGCGCGCATCCGCTGGCGGTTGGCGAGGCCGGTCAGCCCGTCGAACAGCGCGAGCCGGGTGATCTCCGCATCCGACCGGCGCTTCTCGGTCAGGTCGCTGCCCGATCCGATGAAGCCCTGGAAGCGGTCGAGCTCGTCGACGACGGGCCGGCCGGAGATCGACCACCAGCGTTCCGGTTCCTCGACGCCGTCGCCGTCGTCGGCGGCGCGGACGGTGTAATCGGAAAAGGAGGTGCGCGAGGAAAGGTGGAAGGCGAGCGTGCGTTCGGTGCCGGGCGCGGCGCTGTCCATTCGGAACACGTCGGTCAGCAGCCGCCCGACCGGGTTGCGGTGCGCCGCGGACAGCTCCGCTGCGACCTTCGCCGACAGATAGGTGAGCCGGCCGTGGCGGTCGGCCTCCCAGAACCAGCCGGTGCCATGGCCTTCGAATTCGGCGATCATCTTGGCGGCGAGCCGGCCCTCGCGCGATTCCGCGTTGCGATCGTGCGCGTGGCAGGCATCGATGCGGGCGAGGCGGATCGTCGCCACCGCGAGGCAGGCGAGGAAGGCACAGGCGACGATCGAGGGCAGGATGCTGACCGACAGGATCGGCAGCATCAGCACCAGGCCGCAGCCGAACCCCAGCGTCGCGGCGCGCACCGGGTGCAGCGCGATCGCGGTCATGCCGATCGCGCCGGCGACGGCGACGAAACAGCCGATCTGCACGGGTCCGGCGGGCAGCCGCGTCGATGCCCAGAGCAGCGACGACAGCGCCGCCGCGATTCCCGTCGCCGCGATCGCGAGGCAGCGGACGCGCAAATGCGGCGTCCACCGGGGCGATCGGCGCGCGGTCAGGATCGCCCAGGCGGTGAGCGAGGGGACGATCAGCAGCAGGGCGGTGGCGGCGACCTCGACGAGGTTGCGGGTGGTATCGGCGAGCGTCGCGCCGAGCAGCACGGCGCAGGCGACGACCTGCGCGATCAGCCCGAACGGCCAGGCGGCCAGCACCGCATCGAGGCGGGTGGCATGGAGTCGGGCCTGATGGTCAGGTCCCTCGCCGCTGAGCCCGAGCAGCTGCCATATCGACGCGGTGACGCGGCGCGTATCCGGCAGGGAACGGGAAACCAGATACGGCATGATCCGGACCATAAGCCACGATGGTTGAGAAACCTTTGCAGTCGCTCGCAAATTATCGACGGCCGCGATCATCCGGGCGCGCGTGCTTGGCGAGGGCGCGGCGGCGTCCTAAAGGCGGCGACGAAGGAGCCTCGCTTGTGACCACTATGATCCGCGCCGCAGACCTGATCGAGAGCGTCGCCGACGCATTGCAGTTCATCAGTTACTATCATCCGATGGATTACATCCGCGCGCTCGGCGAGGCCTATGAGGCGGAGCAGAGCCCGGCGGCGAAGGACGCGATCGCGCAGATCCTGACCAACAGCCGGATGTGCGCCGAGGGGCACCGGCCGATCTGCCAGGACACCGGCATCGTCACCGTCTTCGTCCAATGGGGGCAGGAGTGCCGGTTGGAGGGCGACCGCTCGCTGCAGGAGGTGATCGACGAGGGGGTGCGCCGCGCCTATCTGCACCCGGAGAACAAGCTGCGCGCGTCGATCCTCGCCGACCCCGCCTTCACCCGCCGCAACACCAAGGACAATACGCCGAGCGTCCTGCACGTCGAGATGGTGCCGGGCGCGACGGTGTCGGTCGACGTCGCGGCCAAGGGCGGCGGGTCGGAGAACAAGTCGAAGTTCAAGATGATGAACCCCAGCGATTCGATCGTCGACTGGGTGCTCGAGATGATCCCGCAAATGGGTGCGGGCTGGTGCCCGCCCGGCATGCTCGGCATCGGCATCGGCGGCACCGCGGAAAAGGCGATGCTGCTTGCCAAGCAGTCGCTGATGGGCGCGATCGACATGGGCCAGCTGCGCGCCCGCGGCCCCCGGAACGACATCGAGGCGCTGCGCATCGAACTCATGGACAAGGTGAACGCCCTTGGGATCGGCGCGCAGGGTCTGGGCGGCCTGTCGACGATTCTCGACGTCAAGATCCTCGACTGGCCGACGCATGCCGCCTCGAAGCCGGTGGCGATGATCCCCAATTGCGCCGCGACTCGCCATGCGCATTTCACGCTCGACGGCACCGGCCCGGTCTATCTGGAGGCGCCGAAGCTGAGCGACTGGCCGCAGGTGAACTGGACGCCGGACAAGGCGGCGATCCGCGTCGACCTCGACACGCTGACGCCGGAGGTGGTGGCGACGTGGAAGCACGGCGACCGACTGCTGCTCAACGGCAAGATGCTGACCGGGCGCGATGCGGCGCACAAGCGCATCGCTGACATGCTGGCGAAGGGCGAGGCGCTGCCCGTCGATTTCGCCGGTCGCGTGATCTATTACGTCGGCCCGGTCGATCCGGTCGGCGAGGAGGTCGTCGGCCCTGCGGGTCCGACCACGGCGACCCGTATGGACAAGTTCACCCGCATGATGCTCGACCAGGGCCTGCTCGCGATGGTGGGCAAGGCCGAGCGCGGCCCGGCGGCGACCGAGGCGATCGCCGAGGCGAAGAGCGCCTATCTGATGGCGGTCGGCGGCGCCGCCTATCTGGTCGCGCGCGCGATCAAGGGCAGCAAGGTCGTCGGTTTTGAGGATCTGGGCATGGAGGCGATCTACGAATTCGAGGTCGCGGATTTCCCGGTCACCGTCGCGGTCGACAGCGCGGGCCAGAACGTCCACCAGCTGGCGCCGCTCGTCTGGCGCGAGAAGATCGCGCGGGAGGGCCTGCTCCAGCCGGCGTGATCGTCTTAACCGGCTGGAAACCCGGAAGTTGTTATCGTCGATCAAGTATCGCCGCTCGGGGAGGCGGGGAGTGGGATGACGCCGCGGGAGAACAGGCGATGCTCGATCGGAAAATGCTGTCCGCGGAACATCGGGAGCTGGCGGAACTGGCGGCGGCGCTGCTCGACCGCGTCGCCTCGTCCGAACCCGCGCCCGAACGGATCGCGCAGCTGCGCTGGCAGATGACGCGCAAGCTGCTCGCGCATCTCGCCAAGGAGGATACGTTGCTCTACCCGCGGCTGATCGCGGGCAGCGACCGGCGCGCCGCGGCGCTGGCGACGCGCTTCGCCGACGAGATGGGCGATCTCGCGCAGACCTATCGCGACTATGTCGCCAACTGGTCGTCGGACCGGATCGTCGCCGAATGGCCCGGCTTCGGGATCGAGACGCGCCGCGTCATGCAGGCGCTGACCCACCGGATCGGACGGGAAGAGACGGTGCTCTACGCGCTGATCCCGCCGCCGCCGAAACAGCGTACCGTCGCCTGATCGCCACGGCGCCCGGACAGGGCGCGGCGGAACGGCCCGGGTGGCGGGGGGTTGGAGCCTGATCTCCTCTCATCATGTCCGGGACCCATGCCATGAAGACGATCCTTTCCGCGCTGTTGCTCGTCACCCCCGCGCTGGCGGTCGCGCAGACCGCGCCGGCTCCCGCCCCGGCACAGGCCGCGACGCCGCGCACCGGCGGCCTGCTGGGTCAGGCCGGCAGCCTGCTCGGGGGCGGATTGCCGCAGGTGGGGACGATCGGCGCCGGCAATGCCGCCGGGCTGCTCGGCTATTGCGTCAAGAACAAGCTGCTCGGCGCCACCGGTGGGCAGACCGGCGCGGCAGGTGTGCTAGGCCGGCTGACCGGGCAGAAGGACGTGACCACGCTGCCGGGCTATCAGGCGGGCCAGACCGGACAGGTGCAGGCGGCGAACGGTCAGACGCTGTCGCTCGATTCGCTTCGCGGCCAGATCAAGACGCAGATGTGCAATCTCGTGCTCAACCGTGCGCGGTCGTTCCTTTAAGGGCTGACGGTCCGGTCCTGACCCGGGGACGGGTCGGCGAGAAAAGGATTGTGTTCGCGCGGAGGCGCGGAGGACGCAGGTGTCGCGTCCGTGGCACAGGCGGCCCGTCCCATCACGGGTAGCAGGGCAGCCGGATGCGATGCCCGTCCGCGTCCTCCGCGGATGTCGCCCCGCCAAAATGAGAAGAGGGTGCCGGGCGCCTCCCGGCGACCCGACACCCCCCAAACATGGTCAGCGGCCGGAGAGCTCCAGCCCGGGAGACCATGAGGCCTCTTCGAACCCTCGTCATGCCGTTGATTGGGGGAGGATACCCCCCGGCATGAGTATAGCGGGTGCTTAGAAGCCGATCCCCCGAACGAACTGAACCGACCCCACTGCTGAACCATGAGACATCGGATCACCTCCTTTCGCTTGTTGATAGCCATGTGACCGGTAGTCCGATCACGCGATCAATGTGCGCATGGCTTCGGATACATGCAAGACTTGTATTGCGCGGCGTTTTGCACGACCTTCCGCCCTTCGTCCGCAGGCTCAGCCGCGGCAATCCTCCGTCACCCGCTCGATCTCCGCCCAGGCCGGCACGACCAATGTCGCACCACCCGGCTGCTCGACCACGAACCGCCCGCGACTGAAGCCCATCGCATCGAGCAGGCCGTCGTTCGCCGCCAGCGCCGCGGCGACCTGCGCGGGCGCACCGCCGGTCGGCTGCACCGGCACGGCGCGTGTCAGGCTGGTGGTGCGGATGGTCAGCGACGCCGGCGCGCCGCCCGCGACCGACAGCACCACCTGACGGCGATCGGCATCGCAGCGCAGCGTCAGGCGCGGATCGGCGCCGGCGACCCCGAACGCGGCGATGCTGCCACGGCCCTCGCGCCGATAGCCCCACGTACCGGGCGTCAGCGGCCAGTCGCGCCAGTCGCTCGACGTCGCGGCCGGCGGCGGCGGTGCGGTGCGGACGACGGGGTCCGGCGCAGGCGCGGGCGGCGGCGCGACCGGCTGGGGCACGCAGGCGGTCAGCAGCGCGCCCGAAGCGGCGATGATCGTGGCGAGGCGGGGAATGGCACGCATGCCGCGGCTTATGCGGGAAGGGCGGGCCTGCCTCAACCCGTCGCGACGTGGAACCGGCGCGGGGGGCGGGCGGTTCACCGGCGTAACAAACAGGAGTATCCGATGTCGACCGATACGCAGGCCACCACCACCGCCACGCAGCAGCTCGTCCAGGCGAACATCCCCCATTCGCTGAAAGTGGAAAGCCGCGACGGCGATCAGGTCGGATCGGTCTATGCGCTGATGGTCCACAAGGGCTCGGGCCGCTCGACCCATGCGGTGCTCAGCCTCGGCGGGTTTCTCGGCATGGGCAAGAGCTTCTACCCTTTGCCCTTCGAGCTGCTGCAATTCGATCCGGTCCGCGACCTCTACGTCGTGACGATCGACCGCCGCATGCTGGAAGGTGGCCCGAGCTGGGCGAACAACGCGCCGGTGTTCGATCAGGCCTACGCCGACCGCGTCGCGAGCTACTACGGGGTAAGCAGCGCGAACCTGACGACGGGTTAAGCAATCACGCGGCGCGACGTACTATACGATCGAGATCGGCTTGGTAGGTCAGCTTTGCTTCCTCCAAGTCGTAGTGGTTCTGTAGTCCAAGGAAGAACTGTTCGCTCAGGCCGAAATATCGGGACAGCCGCAGGGCGGTTTCGGCCGTGACCGGAGTCGCCCCCCCGAGAAGAGCATTAAGTTCATCCAGCGCGATCCCGGCGCCGGCAGCGACATCGGCGACGGCGATGTCGCTGCCGATCAGAAAATCCTCGCGCAGAATTTCCCCCGGATGGATGTTAGGCACGCGGCCGTTATCCTCGATGATAATCTTCGATGCGGACATCGATCGCGCTCCCGTCATCCCAGCGGAAGGTGATCCGCCACTGGTCGTTGATCCTGACACTATATGTCCCTTTGCGGTCGCCCTTCAACTCTTAGAACCGGTTGCCGGGCGGCACGCGCATGTCCGCTGGGTTGCCAATACGATTGATCTGGCGAAGCTTGCGGCGTGCCGTCCTCTGAACATCAGGCGGCAGTTTGCGACTGGATTGACCCTGCCAGACACGGTCAGTTTCGGAATCGGCGAAAGTGAGGATCATGCTGCTGTCCTTTCGCCTCGACTATAGCCGGCCTCCCCGATGATATTACCGCCGTCATCGTGTAGAAAGCCTTTCTACACTATCACCGTCCCCCGCGCTTGCCCCCCATCCGCATCGCCTGCGCCTTGCCGTAGCGCGTCTTGCGCGTGCCCGGCTTGCCTTCGTTGCTGCGGCCCATGATCGGCGCCTTCTGCTCGTCGACCGGCAGGCCGAGTTCCTCGTTCTCCAGCTGTCGGATCTCGTCGCGCAGCCGGCCGGCGGTCTCGAATTCCAGATCCGACGCCGCTTTGCGCATCTGCTTTTCGAGGTCCTCGATATAGGCGCGCAGATTGTGGCCGACCATGTGCGGGCGGTCCTCGTCGATCGGGATCGTGACCTGATCGCCCTGGCTGACATGCGCGATGATGTCGCCGATGTTGCGCTTGATCGTCGTCGGCGTAATGCCGTGTTCGCGGTTATACTCTTCCTGCTTCTCGCGGCGGCGGGCGGTTTCGTTCATCGCCCGCTCCATCGATCCGGTGATCCGGTCGGCGTAGAGGATGACGCGGCCGTCGACGTTGCGCGCGGCGCGGCCGATCGTCTGGATCAGCGACGTCTCGGAACGCAGGAAGCCTTCCTTGTCGGCGTCGAGGATCGCGACCAGCCCGCATTCGGGGATGTCGAGCCCCTCGCGCAGCAGGTTGATGCCGATCAGTACGTCATAGACGCCCAGCCGCAGGTCGCGGATCAGCTCGATGCGTTCCAGCGTCTCGACGTCGGAATGCATGTAGCGGACCTTGATCCCCGCCTCGTGCATATATTCGGTCAGATCCTCGGACATGCGCTTGGTCAGCGTCGTCACCAGCGTGCGATAGCCGAGCGCGGTGGTCTTGTGGCATTCCTGGATCAGGTCCTGCACCTGCTCCTCGACCGGCTTGATCTCGACCGGCGGATCGATCAGCCCGGTCGGGCGGATGACCTGTTCGGCGAAGACGCCGCCGGTCTGCTCCATCTCCCAATTGCCCGGCGTCGCCGAGACGCTGACCGTCTGCGGGCGCATCGCGTCCCATTCGTTGAAGCGCAACGGCCGGTTGTCGATGCATGAGGGCAGGCGGAAGCCATATTCGGCGAGCGTGATCTTGCGGCGGTGATCGCCGCGCGCCATCGCGCCGATCTGCGGCACCGTCTGGTGGCTCTCGTCGACGAATAGCACGGCGTTCTCGGGCAGATATTCGAAGAGCGTCGGCGGCGGTTCGCCGGGCAGGCGGCCGGTCAGGAAGCGGCTGTAATTCTCGATCCCCGCGCAGCTGCCGGTGGCGGCGATCATCTCGAGGTCGAAATTGGTGCGCTGTTCCAGCCGCTGCGCCTCGAGCAATTTGCCCTCCGCGACCAGCTCCTTGAGCCGCTCGGCCAGCTCGTGCTTGATCGCATCGCCCGCCTGTTTGAGCGTCGGGCCGGGCGTGACGTAATGGCTGTTGGCATAGACGCGCACGCTGTTGAGGCTCGCGACCTTCTTGCCGGTCAGGGGGTCGAATTCGGTGATGTCCTCGATATCGTCGCCGAAGAAGCTGATCCGCCACGCGCTGTCTTCGTAATGCGACGGGAAGATCTCCAGCGTGTCGCCCTTCACGCGGAAGTTGCCGCGCTGGAAGGCGGCGTCGTTGCGCTTGTACTGGAGCGCGACCAGCTTGCGGACGATCTCGCGCTGGTCGACCGCGGTCCCCTTCTTGAGGTCGAAGATCATCGCCGAATAGGTTTCGACCGAGCCGATGCCGTACAGGCACGATACCGAGGCGACGATGATGCAATCGTCGCGTTCGAGCAGCGAGCGGGTCGCCGAATGGCGCATCCGGTCGATCGATTCGTTGGTCGAGGATTCCTTCTCGATGTATGTGTCCGACCGCGGCACGTACGCCTCGGGCTGGTAGTAATCGTAGTAACTGACGAAATATTCGACCGCATTCTCCGGGAAGAAGCTCTTGAACTCGCCATAGAGCTGCGCCGCGAGGATCTTGTTCGGTGCGAGGATCAGCGCCGGGCGCTGCAATTCCTCGATCACCTTGGCCATGGTGAAGGTCTTGCCCGATCCGGTGACGCCGAGCAGCACCTGGTCCTTCTCGCCCGCCCGCGCGGTCGCGGTCAATTCCCGAATCGCGGTCGGCTGGTCGCCGCTGGGGCTGTATTCGCTGACCAGCTTGAACGGCCGCCCGCCCTCGACCTTGTCGGGGCGGGCGGGGCGGTGGGGGACGAAGCTTTCGCCGGTTTCCGGCTCGGCGAGGCTGGTGCGGATCTGGATGGCCATATCGGGAACGAATATGGGGCCACCGGGTAGGGAGGGCAATGCACGGCAAAGCTTTGCTTTGGTTGACCATGGGCCGCAGGGTTCATAATGCGATCCCTTCGCAAACAACCCGAAGCCCCCGATCGATGACCGATGTCCGTATTCCCGTAACCCTGCCCGAGACCAAGGCGTTCGCCAACGTCAAGGTGTTGTGGGTACGCCATTGGAACGACCGGCTGTTCAGCTTCGCGGTCGAACGCCCGGCGAGCTTCCGCTTCCGCTCGGGCGAGTTCGTGATGATCGGCCTGCCGGGCGACGGCGAGGGCGCCAAGCCGATCATGCGCGCCTATTCGATCGCCAGCCCGCATTATGCGGAGGAGCTGGAATTCCTGTCGATCAAGGTCGAGGACGGCCCGCTGACGTCCAAGCTGCAGCTGATCGAGCCCGGCGACGAGGTCTATATGGGCAAAAAGCCGACCGGTACGCTCGTCACCGATGCGCTGGTCGGCGGCAAGCGGCTGTTCTTCTTCTCGACCGGCACCGGCCTCGCGCCGTTCCTCAGCCTCGCGCGCGATCCCGACGTCTACAGCATGTTCGATCAGGTGATCCTGGTCCATTCGGTGCGGCAGGTCAGCGACCTTGCCTATCACGACGAATTGCAGGCGCGGCTGGCGGACGATCCCCTCGTCTCGGACGAGGCGGCGACGCAATTCCATTATATCCCGACGGTGACGCGCGAACCGTTCCGCACCACCGGCCGCATCGGCGACCTGATCGAGAGCGCCGCGCTGTTCGGTGACCCGGTACAGGGCGCCAAGAAGCTCGATCCGGAGACGGACCGGATCATGCTGTGCGGCAGCATGGCGATGATCCGCGAGACGGCGGCGATGCTGGATACGATCGGCTTCGAGGAAGGCTCGAACGCCAAGGCCGGGACCTATGTGATCGAGCGCGCCTTCGTCGACTGATGCCTCGTAAGCCCCTCCCCTTCAGGAGCATCAGGTAAAACCGCGCCCTGCGTGGTTTTAGGTCAGGCTGGGAGCCTGACCGGCCTGTTGCTGGGTTGGGGGTGGGGCGATGTCTCACCGAGACGGGCGACCGTGACTCCTCCACCCCAACCCCTCCTCTGAAGAGGAGGGGCTTTGCGCGGTTCCGCTCACGCCCCCCTTCCGCTAGGGCATCCGTATGCCCGATCAGACCCATCGCCGATGGACTCCGCACCGTTTCCGCGCGCTGCTGCGGTCGCGCGGGCCGACCAGCGTGCGCTTTCGGCGGCGGATCGCGGTCATCACCGGGGCGATCGCGATCGGGATCGTCGCGGTGCTGTTCGCCGAAGTCTCGGACGAAACGGGGCTGCTGTTCGGCGGCTATGCGCGCCGCTGGCACTGGCTGCCGCTGCTGACCACGCCGCTGGGCTTCATGGCGCTCGTCTGGTTGACGCGGGCGTTCGTGCCGCTGGCGCGCGGATCGGGCATCCCGCAGGTAATGGCGGCGCGCGCCGATCCGCAGGCGGCGACCGGCGGGCTGATCGCGGTGAAGACCGTGGCCGGCAAGGTCGTGCTGACGATGGGCGCGATCCTGTGCGGCGCCAGCGTTGGGCGCGAGGGGCCGACGGTGCAGATCGCCGCTGCGGTGATGGGGGTCAGCCACCGCATCCTGCGGGTGCCGTTGCAGGGCGCGGTGGTGATCGCCGGCGGCGCGGCGGGGGTCGCGGCGGCGTTCAACACGCCACTCGCGGGCGTATTGTTCGCGATCGAGGAACTGGCCGCCGCCTATGAGCAGAAGGTGACGCTGCTGGTGCTGTCGTCGATCGTCATCGCCGGCATGGTCGCGCAGAGCCTTGCCGGCGACTATGTCTATTTCGGCGCGATCGGCGCGCATATGCCGATCGCCAGCGCACTGCTGGTGGTGCCGGTCGCGGGGATCGCCGGCGGTGCGTTCGGGGGGCTGTTCTCGCGACTGCTGCTCGGGCTGGCGAGCGGCCGGCATGCGGTGACGCGGTGGAGCAAGGCGCATCCGATCGTCTTCGCCGGGCTGTGCGGCGCGGTCGTCGCGACGCTCGGCGTGTTCACCGCCGGGCTGACCTGGGGCACCGGCTATTCGGCGGCGCGGGCGATGATCGTCGGGGTCGACGCGCCGCTCTGGTTCGGCCCGGCCAAGGCGCTGGCGACGCTGGCGACCGCGGTGGCGGGGCTGCCCGGGGGCATTTTCGCGCCGAGCCTGGCGGTCGGCGCGGGCGTCGGCAACCTGTTGCACGCTGTGTTCCCGAACGATCCGGCCGGCGCGGTGGTGATCCTCGGCATGGTCGCCTATTTCGCCGGCGTCGTCCGCGCGCCGCTGACCGCGGTCATCATCCTGTCGGAAACGACCGCCAGCCGCGGCCTGCTGCTGCCGATGTTCGCGACCGCCTTCCTCGCCGATTGGGCGAGCCAGCTGGTATGCCGGGAAAAGCTGTACCACGGGCTGGCGCAGACCTTCCGGTAGCGGCGTCCGGCACCGCGGCCGCACACTCCCCGCGTCAGCGCAGCGCCTTCACCGCCGGCGTATCCATGCAACGCAGCATCGCCTCGCGCATCATCGGCCGGCCCCCCTGCGGCGGCGCATAGACCGGCACCTCGAACGGCACGCCGATCCGCGCCGCCTCGAACCCACCGCCACCGGTGCAGCGCATCGCCAGCGCCAGCATCCGGGGCGGTGTGTCATAGCCTTCGTAGGACAGGCGGAACGTCCCCCAGTGGATCGCCAGCGACCGCGCCGCGCCGAGCCGCTGGTGGATCAGCGCCGCCTCCGCCGGCCCGACATGGCTGCCCGAACTCATCTGCCCGGGCGCGAAGCGGAACGCGCCGATCGGGATCATCGCGAAGCGGATCGGGCCATAGGTCGCCGCCTCTGCGGGCCACAGCCCGTCGCCGAAGCCGGTGTCGCCGGCGAAGAAGATGTTGCCGCCGCGCGGCAGCGTGACGACGAAGCTCGACCAGAGCGCGCGGTTGCGGTCGGTGAACCAGCGACTGCCCCAATGGTGGTTGCGCGTGATGAAGATGCGCGCGCGGTCGCCGGGGCAGGCGCCGTCGGGGTCGCAGCGCATGGCGTCGCTGGTGTTCTCCAGCCCCTTGTCGGTCAGCGTCGCATTGCCGCCCCAGTCGAGCGCCATCGCCTTCGCCCCCGTCGCGGCGATGACGCTGTCGTTGCCGAGGCTGGTGACGATATGCGGATGGTCGCGCTGCCACAGCCGCTGGAGCGTCGCGAGGTCGAGATGGTCGTAATGGTTGTGGCTGACCAGCACGAGGTCGATCCGCGGCAGGTCGTCGAACGCAACGCCGGGCGCGGCGACCCGCGTCGGGCCGAAGCCGAGCGGGCCGGCACGCTCCGCATAGACGGGGTCGGTCAGGATGTTGAGGCCCTGGGTCTGGATCAGCACGCTGGCATGGCCGATCCAGGTGACGACCATCCGCTCGCCTTCGACGCGGGCGGCGGGCCTGGACGCCGCGACGGGCACGCGCACCGGCCAGGCCGGACGGCCGTCGCGACCGGTCAGCTGCCGCCACAGGAAGCCGGCGCGCCCGCCGCCGCCCGGCACGCTGGCCGTGTCCCCGTCATTGTCGGGGTTGAAGAAGCGTTCGCCGTCATAATGATCGCTGGCGTGGCCGCGGTAATAGATGCGGTCGAGGAAGCGCGGCACGATCGTCACGGCCAGCCCGACCGCCACGACCAGCAGCAGCAGGATTCCACCGATGATCTTCGATACGCGCGCCACGGACGTCCTTATGGGTTGATGCAGATCAATGTCGAGGAGTGGCGCGGGATCGTTGCCGGGTCAATCCGGCGTCGCTGCCTTGCGCCGGCCCTGTCTGTCGGTAGCATCGCCTGAACAGGACAGGGGGTTCCATGCGCCGGATATTTCTAGGGTTTCTGCTCGCCGCCACCGCCATGCCGGTCGCGCCGGCGGCGGCGAGGTCGGTCAAGGTCGAGGAGGTGTCGCTCGAACGGGCGCAGGCGCTGATGACCGCGGGTCGCGCGACCAGCGTCGATCTGACCCGCGCCTATCTCGACCGGATCGCCGCGATGGACCGCAAGGGGCCGACGCTGCGCAGCGTCATCGCGGTCAACCCGGATGCGCTGGTGCAGGCGAAGGCCCTGGATGGCGAGCGCCGGGCCGGGCGGCTGCGCGGGCCGCTGCACGGCGTGCCGGTGCTCATCAAGGACAATATCGAAACCGCCGATCGGATGGCGACGACCGCGGGCAGCCTTGCGCTCCGGGACAATGTCACCGGCCGCGACGCGCCGGTGGTGGCGGCGCTGCGCGCGGCGGGGGCGGTGATCCTCGGCAAGACCAATCTGTCGGAATGGGCGAACATCCGCTCCAGTCACGCGATGAGCGGGTGGAGCGCGGTCGGCGGGCTGGTGCGTAACCCCTATGCGCTCGATCGCACCGCCTGCGGCTCGTCGTCGGGATCGGGCGCGGCGGTGGCGGCGAGCTTCGCCGCGGCGGCGGTGGGGACGGAGACCGACGGGTCGGTGGTCTGCCCGTCGTCGATCAACGGGCTGGTCGGGCTGAAGCCGACGATCGGCCTCGTCAGCGGCCTGCATGTCGTACCGATCAGCCATTCGCAGGACACGCCGGGGCCGATGGCGCGCAGCGTCCGCGACGCCGCGATCCTGCTGCAGGCGATGGTGACGCGCGGCGGCGCGCCCGATTATGCCGCCGGCCTGTCGGTCAGCGCGCTGTCGGGCGTGCGCGTCGCGGTGTTACGGCCCGACGGGCTGTCGGCCGATCTCGCCGCGCGCTACGACGCCGCACTCGCCGTGCTGCGCAGCGCCGGTGCGGTGCTGGTCGACGTTGCCGCGCCGAAGCTCGACGGGATCGGCGACGCCGAATTCATCGTGCTCAAGACCGAGCTGAAGGCGGACCTCGACGCCTATCTCGCCACCACCCCGCCGACGGTGACCGCGCGCACGCTCGACCAGCTGATCGCGTTCAACCGCGCGCATGCGACCGAGGAGATGCCTTTCTTCCAGCAGGAGATCTTCGAGGAGGCGGCGAAGACGAAGGGGCTGGACGATCCCGCCTACAAGGCGGCGCGGGCGACATCGCTCAGGCTGGCGAGCGAGGCGATCGACGGCATGCTGCGCAGCGCACGCGCGCAGCTGCTGGTCGAGCCGACCTATGCGGGGGCATGGCTCAGCGACCCGGTCTATGGCGACCAGTATAACGGCCCCTCCGCGTCCGAACTGCCCGCGGTCGCGGGCTATCCGCATCTGACGGTGCCGATGGGGCTGGTGAAGGGGCTGCCGGTTGGCCTGTCCTTCATCGCGACGCGCGGCGGCGATGCGACCGTGCTCGGCGCGGGTTACGCCTATGAACAGCGGGCGCAGGCGCGGGTGGCGCCGCGCTATCGCCCTCAGGCGGACGTCGGCGAGGGGCTGGAGGGCGCACGACGGTAGCGCTGCGCGAAGCGCGCCTGCCACAGCATCAGCAGCGGCACCGCGCCCAGCTCCATCGCGAAGCCGAACAGATGCCCCGTGGACGGCGCGCCGACCGCGGCCAGCGACACCAGCCGCGCCGCGCCGCCCGCGACCACCAGCGCGCCGAGCAGGCGAAAGCGCGGGCCTTTGGTCTCGATCCGCGGCACGCAGGTCGCGAAGGCGACGCCGACGGCGAGGAAGATGCCCGAGATATAGCGGAAATGGCTGTCGAGGTCGGTCGGGATCACCGGCGGATGGCCGAGGAAGCCGGGGCCGTGGAGCACGCTCTGCCCGCCGACGCTCAACGGCACGACACAGGCGAGCGCGACCACCGCCTGCAACAGCCGGCGCTCGCCCGCGAGGCTCACGACAGGATCTCCTTGCGGACGTGGATCGCGCGCAGGCTGACCCGCACCTCCCACATGAAGGCGCTGAGGCAGCAGATCAGCAGCGCCACCGCGACGATGAAGGCGAGCGCGATCCAGGTGCCGATGTGGAAGCTCGCGATATTGGCGATGAACAGCAGCGCGATGACGATGCACGCCATCACCGCGCTCGACACCGACAGGAACAAGGCGGCGTTGATGATCGACATCCGCTCGTCGAGCAGCTTCAACTCCCACACGTAGCGCTGCCGGTCCGTTCCCTCGCTGCCGAGCACGCGATCCTCCAGCACCCGCGCGCGGTCGATCACCCGCGCCAGCCGCCCGGCGAGCACGTTGAGGATCTGTCCGATCGCCGCGAGCATGAACACCGGCGCGAGCGACAGCTGGATCGTCTGGGCGATCGTCGAAACCTGGAAGAACGTCGGCATGGCGCGCATCATAGGTCGGTTCGCGCGGCGCGAAAGGGTGCACGGGCCGCCGCTTTCTGCACCGCTTGGTAACGCATCACGGCTACACCCCGGCACCGTGACCAGGCCGATGTTCCTCGCCGATTTCCAGCGGCTGCCCCCGGTGGCGCGCGGCAGCGTCGCCGACGGCCTCGCCGCCGCGATCGACACGGTCGCGCAGGGCGCGGCGCCCACCCACGCCTTCCTGCGCTACGGCTGGTATGCCGCGGCGCTGGCGGCCTATGGCGGCCATGCCCGCACCGTGCTGGTCGAGGAGGATGGAGAACCGACGCTGGCGCTGCCGCTGGTCGGCGTCGGCCCGGCGCTGCTCCGCCTCGCCGCGGTGCCGGGCTGCTACTGGCCGTTCCGCAGCTTCCCGCTCGCGCGTCGCGCGGGCGAGGCGACGATCCGGGCGGCGCTGTCGACGCTCGCGGGCGCGGTCAACGGTCTGCGCATCGGGCCGGTCTATGACGACGATGCCGCGGCGATGCCGCTGATCGCGGCGGCGCGGGCGAGCGGCTGGGCGGTGCTCGACCGGTTCGTTGCCGACAGCTGGCTGCTCGACATGGCGGCGCTGCAGGCGGAGGGCAGCTGGCCGCGCGGATCGACGCTGCGCAAGAACCGCTTCCACGAAAAGCATCTTGCCGCGCACGGCGCGCCGGACTGGCGGTTCCTCGCCGGCACCGACTGGCCCGCCGCCTTCGACGCGCTCGCTGCGGTCGAACAGGCGAGCTGGATCGCCGCGCGCACCGACGGGTCGGACGCGAAATTCACCGCCACCGGCCATGGCGCCTTCTGGCGCGCCGCGGCGGCCGATCCGGTGATCGCCGGCATGCTCCGCGCCGCGCTGCTGACGATTGACGGCAGCCCCGCGGCCTTCTCCTTCGACCTCGACGCCGGCAACCTCAAATATGCGATCGCCAACAGCTACGACCCGGCCTACGCCAAGCATTCGCCCGGCAAATTGCTCTATTACCGCAATCTGGTCGAGGCGCTTGGCCGCGGCATCGCGCGCGTCGACTGGGGTGCGGGCGACAGCGGCTACAAACAGGTGATCGGCGCCGAACGCGGCCCCGCGATCCGCGACTGGTTGCTGCTCCGACCTGGCCTGCCCGCGCTCGCCGGCCGTCTCGCCCGCGGTGTCTGGCGGCGATCGGGTCACTAGACGGCACCCCTTTGCCGCGCCTAGGCGTTGACGCGTCATGCTGGTGTTCCTCGATTTCGAAGCCTCGTCGCTCGCCAAGAGAAGCTATCCGATCGAGGTCGCCTGGGTGTTCGAGGACGGGCGCGAGGAAAGCCACCTGATTCGCCCGCCGCTGCAATGGGACGATTGGGACGACGCGGCCGAGGCGATCCACCATATCCCGCGCGCAAAGCTGGAGGCCGAGGGCACGCCGCACGACGTCGTCGCGCGCCGGATGGTCGCGGTGCTGAGCGGCCACGCGCTGTTCGCCAGCGCGCCGTCATGGGACGGCAAATGGCTGAGCGCGCTCCTGCGCGCCGCCAAGCTGCCGCGCCACGCGCTCCGGCTGAGCGACACCGAGGAGGCGCAACGCGAGACCGCGACGGCGATCCTGCGCGACGCGGTGCCGGCGGCGGCGCTCGGCGTCGCGGTCGCCGATGTGGTCGCGCTCGCCGAATTCCGCGACCGCGACATACCCGCGCATCGCGCGCTCGCGGACGCGCGCGACGAATGGGAGCGCTGGTGCGCGGTCCGTCGCGCGGCCGAAGACCGCGCCGCCGGGCGATAGGCGCGCCATGGCCGAGATCGTCAACCTCCGCCGCGCCCGCAAGGCCCGCGACCGCGCCACCGCCGCGCAGGCGGCCGAAGCGAACCGCGCGAAATTCGGCCGCACGAAAGCGGAACGCGACGCCGACGCAGCCGACCGCGCGAGAGCGGACCGCACGCTCGACGGCGCCAAGCTCGACGATTAAATTCGATCGACATCCGCGGGACACCAAAAGTTCGTCATTCCGCGAAGGCAGGAATCCATAGACGCTACCGCTTCGATTCCGTCCGTGAGGTCGGCGCGTATCGACCCCCGCCGTCGCGGGAGTGACGGCGTGGATTGTCGCGACCGACTATAGCCATCCTCCCCGGCGCGCTCGACGGGAGAGGGAACAGACGCTGAAGGCGGCAAAGGGCCAAGCCATCAGTCCAACCCGCTACCCCCGCCGCCGCACCCGCCACGCCATGCCCGCGACCAGCAGCGCCAGCCCGAACCACGTCAGCGCATAGACCATATGGCTGTTGCGGAAGCGCACCACGGTCAGCCCGCCGCGCGGCCAGCCGGTGCGCGGCCCGCCGGCGTCGATGAAATAGGGGGCGAGTCTTCCGGCCCCCCCCGCCGCGGCGATCGCCGCGACGTCGCGCGAATACCAGCGGCCGGCAGCGGGATCGTTGCGGCGCAGGAAGCCGCCGCCCGGCTCGCTCAGCCGCAGCAGCCCGCGCACCGTCTGCACGTCGGGGGAGGGGGCAACGCGTCCGCGCTCGCCGGCGGGGACGAAGCCGCGGTTGACCAGCAGCGCGAAGCCGCGGGTCGTGTCGAACGGGGTCAGCACCCAGAAGCCGCCGCCGATCTCGGTCACCGCCTGGACATAGGTGTCGGCGTCGCGCCGGTAGCGGCCGGTGGCGACGACCGGCGTGTAGACGTCGTCCGCGCCAATCGCGCCCCAGCGGGCGGGGCCTGGCGCGGGCACCGGCGCGCGCGCCAGCTGCCGCTCGGTCTGCGCGATCAGCGCGAGCTTCCACGTCCGGCGTTCGAGCTGCCAGATGCCCAACCCGACGAGCAGGGCGATCGCGGCCAGCAGCAGGCCGGTGACGATCGCCCGCCGCATGGTCACATGCCGGCCATGTCTCCGGAGGTCATGCCGGGCATCATGTTGGCGTTCATGTGGAACATCACCCAGAGCGATCCCGCCAGACAGATGGTGACGACGATGATCGTGAAGATCAGCGCCATCAGCGTCCAGCCGTTCTCCGACTTTGAGTTCATATGGAGGAAATAGACCATGTGGACGACGATCTGAACCAGCGCGAACACCATGACGATGCCGGCGGTGATCCGCGTGTCGGCGATGATGCCGCTCATCACCAGACCGAACGGGATGGCGGTCAGGATGACCGACAGCACGAAGCCGATGATATAGTCCTTGCGGGTGCCGTGGGGGGCTCCGGACGCATGATCGTCATGGCCGTGGCCATGGGTGTCGGCGCTCATCGCAGCACTCCCAGCAGGTAGACGAAGGTGAAGACGCCGATCCAGATCACGTCGAGGAAGTGCCAGAACAGCGACAGGCATTGCAGGCGGCGCTGGTTGGCGTCGATCAGGCCCTTGCGGCCGACCTGCACCATCAGCGTCACCAGCCAGATGATGCCGAAGGTGACGTGCAGCCCGTGCGTGCCGACGAGCGTGAAGAACGCCGACAGGAAGGCGCTGCGCTGCGGCCCGGCGCCCTCGTGGATCAGCTCGGAGAATTCGTAGAGCTCGATCCCGAGGAAGGCGAGGCCGAACAGGCCGGTGATCGCCAGCCAGCCCTGCACGCTGCGCAACTTGCCGTCGTTCATCGACAGCATGGCGAAGCCGTAGGTGATCGACGACAGCAGCAGCATCGACGTATTGAGCGCGACCAGCGGCAGCTTGAAGATCTCATGCGGCTGCGGACCGCCGGCATAGCTGCCGCCGAACACGCCGTAGGAGGCGAACAGCATCGCGAAGATCAGGCAGTCGCTCATCAGGTACAGCCAGAAGCCCAGCATGGTGCTGCCGCCGGCGTCGTGATGATGCTCGTCCGTCTCGTAGAAGATCGGCGCCTCGGCGCCGGGCGGGATGGTTGCTTCGCTCATGGTCCTCAGGCCCCCGCCACCGCGGCGCGCGCGTCGAGCAGCCGGGTCCGTTCGTCCTCGGCTTCCGTCACGTCGGCGGCGGGAATGTAATAATCGCGGTCGTAGTTGAAGGTATGGCCGATCGCGACCGCCAGCAGGCCGACGAACGCCAGCCCGGCAAGCCACCACATGTACCAGATCATCGCGACGGCGAAGACCGCGGACAGGCCCGCCAGGAACACGCCGGTACCGGTGTTGCGCGGCATGTGGATGTCCCGGAAGCCCTTGAGCGGCCGCTCGGCATGGTTCGACTTCATGTCGTACCAGGCGTCGAGGTCGCGGACGACCGGCGTGAACGCGAAGTTATAGGCGGGCGGCGGCGACGAGGTCGCCCATTCGAGGCTGCGGCCGTTCCACGGATCGCCGGTCGTGTCGCGCAGGGCCTCGCGGTTGCGGACGCTGACGAAGATCTGGATCAGGAAGGCGGCGATGCCGACCGCGATCATCGCGGCGCCGATCGCGGCGATGACGAACCAGATCTGCAGCGACGGGTCCTCGAAATGGCGCAGGCGGCGCGTCACGCCCATCAGGCCGAGCACGTAGAGCGGCATGAAGGCGACGTAGAAGCCGACCGTCCAGAACCAGAAGCTGATCGTGCCCCAGAATTTGTCGAGCGTGAAGCCGAACGCCTTGGGGAACCAGTAGTTGATCCCGGCGAACATGCCGAACAGCACGCCGCCGATGATGACGTTGTGGAAATGCGCCACCAGGAACAGCGAATTGTGCAGCACGAAGTCGGCGGGCGGCACCGCGAGCAGCACGCCGGTCATGCCGCCGATGACGAAGGTAATCATGAACGCGATCGTCCACATCATCGGCAGTTCGAAGCGGATCCGACCCTTGTACATGGTGAACAGCCAGTTGAAGATCTTCGCGCCCGTCGGGATCGAGATAATCATCGTGGTGATGCCGAAGAACGAATTGACGCTCGCCCCCGACCCCATGGTGAAGAAGTGGTGCAGCCAGACGAGGTAGGCGAGGATGGTGATGACCAGCAGCGCGTAGACCATCGACGTATAGCCGAACAGCCGCTTGCCCGAAAAGGTCGAGGTGATCTCGCTGAACACGCCGAACGCCGGCAGGATGAGGATGTAGACCTCCGGGTGGCCCCAGATCCAGATCATGTTGACGTACATCATGGGGTTGCCGCCCATGGTGTTGGTGAAGAAGTGCGTGCCGAGATAGCGGTCGAGGCTCAGCATCGCGAGCACCGCGGTCAGCACCGGGAAGGCGGCGACGATCAGCACGTTGGTGGCGAGCGCCGACCAGGTGAAGATCGGCATCTTCATCAGGCTCATCCCCGGCGCGCGCATCTTGACGATCGTCGCGAGCAGGTTGACGCCCGACAGCAAGGTGCCGACGCCCGCCACCTGCAACGCCCATATGTAATAATCGACACCGACATCGGGCGAGTAATCGAGCCCCGACAAGGGCGCCATCGCCAGCCAGCCGGTCCGCGCGAACTCGCCGACGAACAGGCTGACCATGACGATCGCCGCACCCGCCGCGGTCATCCAGAAGCTGAAATTGTTGAGGAAGGGGAAGCTGACGTCGCGCGCGCCGATCTGGAGCGGCACGACATAGTTCATCAGTCCGGTGACGAAGGGCATCGCCACGAAGAAGATCATGATGACGCCGTGGGCGGTGAACACCTGGTCGTAATGGTGAGCGGGCAGGAAGCCGTCGTTGGCGCCGAACGCCATCGCCTGCTGCGCGCGCATCATCAGCGCGTCGGCGAAGCCGCGCAGCAGCATGACGATGCCGAGCACCATGTACATGATGCCGATCTTCTTGTGGTCCACGCTGGTGAACCACTCCTTCCACAGATAGCCCCACACCTTGAAATAGGTGAGGGCGCCGACCACCGCGGCGCCGCCGATCGCGACCATGGCAAAGGTCGCGATCAGGATCGGCTCATGGATCGGGAAGCTTTCGAGCGTCAGCCGCCCGAAAATGGTCTTGAGCAATGCGTCGGACATCGTGCGGGTCCTAGGATCGAGCGGCCGCGGCGCCGGCAAACGGCGCGCGCAGGGGGTCGATGGAAGTCATGGAGCGATTGTCTTCGCTGCCAGGTTTGCTGCTGCCGGGGGCGGCGTCGCGGGGCGCGTTGCGGTGCGGGCTGCTGCCCTTCTCCTCCGGCTCCTTGAGCAGCGCGCCCTTGGCCTCGCTGCCGCGCATATGGCCGCCGTTGTTGACCGGCGCGCCATGGCCGCTGTCGCGTTTCGGATCGTGTGCGCCGTCCTGCATCATCGTCGCCTGCATGCAGGTTTCGCCCGGCTTGGTACACATGCCCAGAATCCGGTCGAACAGCTGCGGCGCGATGGCGGCATAGCGGGCCGCCGCGACCTTCTCGCTCGGCTTTTCGAGCTGGAGATACGCCGGCATGTCGAGCCGCTTCGGCGCGGTCCGCGCCTCGGACGCCCATTTGGCGAAGCCGGCATCGTCCATGCTGTCGACGGTGAAGCGCATGTCCGAGAAGCCCGCGCCGCTGTAATTGGCGCTGAACCCGTCGAACCGGCCCGGCTTGTTGAGCACCGCGTGCAGCCGCGTCTCCATGCCGGGCATCGAATAGATCATGCCGGCCATCGCGGGGACGTAGAAGGTGTTCATCACCGACGACGAGGTGATCCGGAACCGGACCTGCCGGTTCATCGGCAGCACCAGCTCGTTGACCGTCGCGACGCCCTGTTCGGGATAGATGAACAGCCACTTCCAGTCGAGCGACACGACCTGGATCTCCAGCGGCTTGTCGTTCTTGGCCAGCAGCTTGCCCGGCTCCAGCCGCGCCAGCGGGCGATAGGGGTCGAGGCTGTGCGTGCTGATCCAGGTCAGCGCGCCGAGCGCGATGACGATCAGCAGCGGCGCCGACCAGATGATGAGCTCGAGGCCCGTCGAATGGTCCCAGTCGGGCGTATATTCCGCATCCTCGTTGCTGTGGCGGTATTTCCACGCGAACAGGATGGTGAGCGCGATCACCGGCACGATGATGAGCAGCATCAGGCCGGTCGACCACAGGATCAGATTGGCCTGCTGCCGGGCGACGTCGCCGGACGGGTTCATCACCACCCAGTCGCAGCCACCCAGCAGGGCGGGCGCGAGGAGTGCGACGGCAGCGGTTCGAAGCCGCATGGGGGAGAACGAGGGAGTTCGCATCGTCATTGCCGCTACGCCTGTGTGCTGCAGCGCAAAATAGGACATTTTGTCCTATCCCGCCCGGCCGGCCGCTGCGGTAAGGAGGCATGTTCGCGCTGCGTCCGTTTCCGGGCGAAGTGCGTTGATGACCGATGGCCCTCGGGCTGCGAGACGACAGGACTGCGATACATGTCAGTGGCTTCCGCCCATTCCGCACCGCTCGAACGCGATGCCCGTGCCGTCAACACCCGGGGCGACCATGAGGTCCGTCCGGGCGAGATCGCGATCGGCGTCGTCATCGGCCGCACCTCCGAATTCTTCGACTTCTTCTGCTACGCGATCGCGTCGGTCATCGTCTTCCCGGCGCTGGTTTTCCCGTACGTCGACCGGCTGACCGGCACGCTCTGGTCGTTCGCGCTCTTCCCGCTGGCGTTCATCGCGCGGCCGATCGGCACGCAGATCTTCATGTGGGTCGACCGCGAATATGGCCGCGGCACCAAGCTGACGATCGCTTTGTTCCTGCTCGGCACCTCGACCGTGTCTCTCGCCTTCCTGCCCGGCTATGGCGAGGTCGGCGCCGCGTCGGCGTTCCTGCTCGCCGCCTTCCGCATCGGCCAGGGTCTGGCGCTCGGCGGTGCCTGGGACGGCCTCGCCTCGCTGCTCGCGCTCAACGCACCGCCCGAAAAGCGCGGCTGGTACGCGATGGTGCCGCAACTCGGCGCGCCGCTCGGCCTGATCGTGGCAAGTGCGCTCTTCGCCTTCTTCCTCGCCAACATGGACATGGTCGACTTCCTGTCCTGGGGCTGGCGCTATCCGTTCTTCGTCGCCTTCGCGCTCAACGTCGTCGCGCTGTTCGCGCGGCTGCGGATCGTCGTGACGCCGGAATATACCGAGCTGTTCAAGAGCCGCGAGCTCACCCCGTCGCGCGTCACCGCGACGGTCAAGGCGCAGTGGCGCAACATCATCATCGGCGCCTTCGCCCCGCTGGCGAGCTTCGCGCTCTTCCACATGGTGACGGTGTTCCCGCTGTCGTGGATCGCGCTCTACACCAGCGAGAATATCGCGAGCTTCCTCGGCATCGAGATCATCGGCGCCTTCTTCGGCCTTGGTTCGGTGGTCATCTCCGGCCTGCTCGCCGACCGCATCGGCCGGCGCTCGGTGCTCGGCTATACCGCCGCGGCGATCGCGGTGTTCAGCGGCTTCGCGCCGCAGCTGCTCGCCGGCGGCCGCTCGGGCGAGCTGGCGTTCATGATCGGCGGCTTCGTGCTGCTCGGCCTCGCCTTCGGCCAGTCGTCGGGCGCGGTGACCAACAACTTCCCCAAGCGCGCGCGCTACACCGGCGCGGCGCTGACCTCGGACCTCGCCTGGCTGTTCGGCGCCGGCTTCGCGCCGCTCGCCGCGCTGGTGCTCGCCAGCCAGTTCGGCCTGATCGCCGCGGGCGGCTATCTGCTCTCGGGCGCCATTGCCACCCTGGTCGCGCTCGGCCTCAACAAGGAACTCGCGCGCCGGCTGGACTGATCGGTGCCGGTGCGTCGCCCCCTGATATTCCGTGGAAACATTTCTGCGGCATGAGGGGGCGATGACGCACCGACCTGTCGATACCGCCGCGGGGGACGAACCGGCCGCGATCCTCGTCGTCGACGACGATCGCGAGATCCGCACCCTGTTGACGCAGAGCCTCGGCGCGCGCGGCTACCGCGTCAGCGCCGCCGCCAACACGCGCGAGATGGACGCGGTGCTGGAGCGCGAGCGGATCGATGCGATCCTGCTCGACGTGATGATGCCGGGCGAGGATGGCATTGCCGCCTGCCGCCGCATCGCCCGCGACGGCGGCCCCGCGGTCATCATGCTCAGCGCGCTGGGCGAGGAGCGCGACCGCATCGTCGGGCTGGAGATCGGCGCGAGCCATTACCTCCCCAAGCCGTGCAGCGCGCGCGAGGTGCTCGCCACCGTCCGCGCCGCGCTGCGCAGCCGCCAGCAGGCGGAGCCGCAGGACCGTTCGCGCCTCACCTTCGACGGCTGGACGATGGACCTGTTCGCGCACGAACTGTTCGACGCGCAGGGCGTGCTCGTCGGCCTGACCGACGGCGAATTCGCCCTATTGCGCGTCTTCGCCGAACGGCCGCGCCGGGTGCTGTCGCGCGAATGGCTGCTCGAGGCGGCGCGGGGCCCCAATTCCGACGCCTTCGATCGCGCGATCGACGTCCAGATCAGCCGGCTGCGGCGCAAGCTGCGCAGCGGCGGCGACGAAATCATCCGCACCATCCGCAACGAAGGCTATCTGTTCGTGCCGGCGGTCAGCCGCGCATGAGCCGGCCGGACCGGCCCGCCCGGGGGCCATGGGGCGGGGTGCGCCGGTCGCTGTTCTGGCGCGTGTTCCTCGTCATGCTGCTCAGCGTCGCCGCGGTGCAGGCGCTCAACGTCGCGCTGGTCGTCTCGATCGCGCCGCCGACGCCGCGCATCTATTCGGTGCCGCAGGTGGTGGCGGCGCTGCGCCATGGCGGCGACGCGAGCGGCGAGCTGCTGCTGTCGCGCGATGCGGAGGATCCGGAGCCGTTCGACGATCGCGGCAACCATCTCGCCGGGGTGATCGCCGGCCAGCTCGGCGTCGCCGCGGAGCGGGTGCGCGTCCATTTCGGTGGCGGCCCGCCGCCGATGGTCTTCGGCCCGATCCCGCGCCGCGCCGGGCCGCCCGAGCGCCGTCGCTCCCCCGATGCGCGGAGCCAGATCATGTTCGGCCATTTCACCGTCTCGGTGCAGCAGCCCGACGGCAGCTGGCTGAGCGCGCGGGGCGCGCGCACCGGCTTCGAAAGCTGGCGCGGGCGGGCGTTGCTGTGGCTGCTCGCGGCGATGCTGGCGGTCGCGCCCTTCGCCTGGCTGCTGGCGCGGCGGCTGACCAAGCCGATCGCCGCCTTCGGTGCCGCGGCGGAACGCCTGGGCCGCGATCCGCGCGCCGCGCCCGTGCCGCTCGGCGGCCCGGCGGAGATCGCCGATGCCGCGGCGGCGTTCAACCGGATGCAGGCGCGGCTCAACCGCTATGTCGAGGATCGCACGACGATGATCGCGGCGATCGCGCACGATTTGCGCACGCCGCTGATGCGCCTCGGGCTGCGGCTCGAACGGGCGCCCGAGCCGCTGCGCACCACCAGCGAATCGGACATCGCCGACATGCAGGCGATGATCCAGGCCGCGCTCGCCTTCTTCCGCGACGACAATCGTATCGGTGAGCGGCGGCGGCTCGACCTGCGCTCGCTGGTCGAGAGCGTGACCGACGATCTCGCCGACCGCGGCGAGCCGGTGACGCTGCACGACGGCGACCCCGTCGTGATCGAGGGCGATGCGGCGGGGCTCAAGGCGTTGGTCGCCAATCTGGTCGGCAACGCGCTCAAATATGCCGGTGACGCCGAAGTGACGCTCGCCGAGCTGGACGGCCATGCGGTGATCGCGGTGCGCGACCACGGCCCGGGCATCGACCCGGACGACCTCGACCGCCTGTTCGAACCCTTCTTCCGCGGCGAACGCTCGCGCAACCGCGACACCGGCGGCATCGGCCTCGGCCTCAGCAGCGTGCGCGGCGTCGCCCGCGCGCACGGCGGCGACGCGACCATCGCCAACCACCCCGACGGCGGCGCCATCGCCCGCGTCACGCTGCCGCTGTAAACAAAACCCGTCATCCCCGCGCAGGCGGGGATCCAGAAACGCTGGCGTTTCGACCCAATCCGCACCCTTCGCGTCCAAAGCCCCCCCCCTGCGCAGGAGCCAGAAGAACAGATCGCGCCAGCCGGTTCGCCCCACCGACGCCGGGCCGGGAAATCACCCAAGCCGGTCGGCGATGATCCAGCGCCGGCTGATCGCAGTGCGCATCAATTGCAACCCGCAGCACAGGCACCGCGCACGGCGCACCCCGCCGACGCTGGTCTGCTTGCGCGCGGGCCGGTGCCGGCTCACGAGACAGGGGGCAGGGCTGGGGGCGGGGCCGGAAGCGGACGGGACGGGCGGCAGGGCGGACATGCGCGGGGCTCCTTCGCCACGTGCATCGCGGTTCCGGATTGCACCGCGATGTCCCGGCGGAAATATCGCCGCAACATGGGGACGATATTCGTGAGCGGTCGGCGGCGTTCTCTCCCAGACACGGCACCGCCGGCATTCGGGTGCTCCCCGGTGCCCGACGGTCGAGCTACGGGACCAGCGATGGTCGCGTAGCTCGGCTCATATCCGGGCCTCGTGTCGGTTCAGGCCCCGTCGATCGGCTCGACCCCCAGCACCGCGATCGCATCGTCCCGCCCGTTGAACGGCAGCACGTCGCCCGGTTCCGCGCCGATCAGCGCCCGCGCCAGCGGCGCGCCGAATGCCAGCCGGTCGGCATGCGGATCGGCCTCGTCGTCGCCGACGATCGCGATCGTGCGCGGCTTGCCGCCGATCGTCACGCGCACCCGCGTGCCGAATCCGGCGCTGCCGTCCTCGGGCGCCGCCGTCGGGATCGCGGTCGTCCGCCGCGTCTGCCAATAGCGCAGGTCGCGGCGGATCGCCTCGGCATCCTCGGTCGCCGCCTGCGCCAGCGCCGCCTCCAGCGCGGCGATCCGCGTCTCGATCAACGCCTTGCCCGCCCGCGTCACCAGATTGGGACCGGCGGGGATGGGCAGCTCGAACTTCGGCTCCAGATGCTCTTCGTCGCTCTCGCGGCGGAACGCGACACTCATGGCACGGCCTCTCTCAATGTGTCCCATCCGCGGACAGGTCCGGTTTAACCACCTTTGCGGCTGGTCGTAATCGTAAACAGGACGTTAACATGTCCATGATGACCAGACGCCTTGTCCTGACCAACGAAGCCGCCCGCCATCCGTTTCGGCAGACCCTGCCGCCACCGGTGACGCCCGATGCCCGCAAGCGCGACGACGAGGACTGGAAGCTGTTCCTGCTCAGCTTCGCCGCCTTCTTCACCTGCTTCTACACGCTGATCTTCTGACCGCCCCGCCGCCGGGGGTATGAGCGGTTCGCGCAGGGGCGGAGATGGGGGCGTACGGCCCCGTCATCTTCGCGCCTTGGAAGCGTAGGCTGTCGATGCCGGCAGCGCGACGCCTCTGCGTCCTCCGCGCCTCCGCGCGAACCCGTTTTCCCCGACCGCGGGCGGGTCGCCGCGAACCCCCGGTCCGTCCTAGTCGCAGGCGGCGTGCAGCTTTTGCGCGATCCAGGCCGACACCAGGCACATCGCCGCGACGAGGAACAGCATGTCGACCGACCGGACGCCCATCAGGTCGATGCCGATCGCCGCGATCGATCCCAGGGTCATCGCGCCCGAATTGACGACGTTGTTCGCGGCGACGGTGCGCGCGGTCTGGTCCTTCTCGACCGTCGTCGTCAGGAACGCATAGAGCGGCACGACGAACATGCCGCCGGTCGTCGCGATCGCCAGCAGGCACAGCATGATCGGGATCGCGCGCGGCTGCGCGACGAACTGGCTCCAGTCGTAGAAGCTGCCCGGCGCCGCCGGCACCCAGTTGCGGCACAGGAACGAGAAGATCACGACGAATACGCCCATCGCGATCACCGATACCGGCGAATAGCGTGCGCTGATCTTGCCCTTCAGCATCGTGTTGATGACCACCGACCCGATCGCCACCCCGACCGAGAAGACCGCGATCGCCCCGCTCGCGACCCGCTCGTCGGCGGTGAGCACGTTCTTCACCAGCGGCGGGAAGATGATGATGAGCAGCGCCCCGATCGTCCAGAAGAAGCTGATCGCGCAGATCGCGAGGAACAGCCGCGGGATGTGCATCGTCGTGCGGATCAGCCGCCACGATGCGGTGAACGGATTGTAGTTGAGCTTCAGCCGCGGCCCCTCGCGCGGGGCGGGCGGCACCTGCCTCGCGGTCGCCCAACCGATCAGCGCGACGACGATCACCAGCATCGCGGCGCCCTCGATCGGGACCCAGCCGGCCATGATCGTGCCGAGCAGGATGGCGAGATACGTCCCCGCCTCGACCAGCCCGGTGCCGCCGAGCACGTCGCAGGGCTTCAGGTGCTGCGGCAGGATCGCATATTTGATCGGCCCGAAGAAGGTCGAGTGCACGCCGAGGAACAGCACCGCGCCCAGCATCAGGCCGATGCCCAGCGTCGGATAGCCCGCGCGCGCCACCATCAGCCCGCCCGCGCCGAGCAGCATGATGCCGATCTCCGCGGTCTTTACGATGCGGATGATCCGCGCCTTGTCGTGGCTGTCGGCGAGCTGCCCGGCGAGCGCGGAGAGCAGGAAGAACGGCAGGATGGCGATGCCGGTCGCCAGCGCGTTGAAGTTCGATTCCATGTGCGGATCGTTGAAGATCGCATAGGTCGCGAACAGCACCATCGACGTCTTGAACAGATTGTCGTTGAACGCGCCGAGGAACTGCGTGGCGAAGAGGGGCAGGAAGCGGCGCTGCTTCAGCAACCCCATGGCATTCAGCATGCGAACGTCGGCCTTCGATCGTGGCGATATTGCGGCAGGCATAGCCCAGCCGGTCCGGCACGCCAACGGCTTAGGTCATGCGAGCCGATGCATGGGGGTTACGTCCGCGCGGCTGTCGCGGTAGGAGGGGCATACGATGCTGACCTTGCCCAACCTTTTGACGCTGTCGCGCATCGTCGCGGTCCCGCTGCTCGTCGCCTTCCTGTGGTGGCCGCGGTGGGAGGCGGGATTCGGCATCGCCTTCGCGCTCTATTGCCTGATGGGCATCACCGATTATTTCGACGGCTATCTCGCCCGCGCGCAGGGCGCGGTGTCGAAGCTCGGCGTGTTCCTCGATCCGATCGCGGACAAGATCATGGTCGCCGCGGTGATCCTGATGCTGGTCGGCACCCGCCACGACGATCTGGCGCTCATCACCGGCGTCCACCTGATCGCCGCGCTCATCATCCTGCTGCGCGAGATCGCGGTGTCGGGCCTGCGCGAATTCCTCGCCGGGCTGCAGGTGTCGCTGCCGGTGTCGAAGCTCGCCAAGTGGAAGACGACGCTGCAGCTCGTCGCCTTCGGTGCGCTGATCCTCGCCGGCGCGCTGCCCGCGCAGGCGTGGATCAAGGTGACCGGCCTCGGCTGCCTGTGGGCGGCGGCGGCGCTGACGCTGGTGACGGGCTGGGATTATCTGCGCGTCGGCATCCGGCATATGGACTGATCCGATGGCGATCGAGATGCTCTATTTCGCCTGGGTGCGCGAACGCATGGGCTGCGCGCAGGAAATCGTGTCGCCGCCGCCGACCGTGACGACGGTCGCCGCGCTGGTCGACTGGCTCGCGGCCCGCGACGCCACCAGCGCCGATGCGCTGGCGGACCGCGCCCGGCTGCGCGCCGCGGTCGACCAGGATTTCGTCGCCATGGACGCGGGCATCGCCGGCGCGCGCGAGGTCGCCCTGTTCCCGCCGGTGACCGGCGGATGATCCGCATCGTCGTCGGCCGCGATCCCATCGACATCGGCGCGGAAATGACGCTGGCGGAGGGTGCCGCCGGGGCCGGCGCGGTCGCGACCTTCACCGGGCTGGTCCGTGCCGACGATTCGGTCGGCATGCTCGAACTCGAACATTATCCCGGCGCGACCGAGGCGGCGCTGACCCGCGTCGCGGAGGGCGCGGTCGCGCGCTGGTCGCTCGGCGCGGCGACGATCGTCCACCGCGTCGGCCCGATGACCCCGGGGGAGCGGATCGTCTTCGTCGCCGCCGCCGCGCCGCACCGCGCCGCCGCGCTCGAGGCCTGCGCCTATCTGATCGACCGGCTCAAGACCGACGCCCCCTTCTGGAAGCGCGAAACCCGCGGCACCGATGCGCGCTGGGTCGAGGCGCGCGACACCGACACCGCCGCCGCGGAACGCTGGGAACGGCACTGACGCAGGCCCTGGAATCGGATGACATCGGATTGATCCGCATGTTCGTCATTGCGAGCGCAGCGAAGCAATCCGGAGCCGTACCAGGACGCCCTGGATTGCTTCGCTGCGCCCGCAATCACGGATCAGTTAGATGTCATCCCGCTCTCGCCCGGCGGGGGAGGGCGCAAAGGCGCCCTACGGCAGCACCGGCACCAGCACGCCGTTCACGACATGGATCACGCCGTTGACCTGCGCGACGTCCGCCGCCTCGACATAGCTGCGGTTGCCGGTGACGCTGGTCAGCGTGATGACGTCGCCGGTCATCGTCGCGACGATCGGCTGCCCGCCCAGCGTCGTCAGCGTCGCGCGCCCGCCGCCGGCGCGGATACGGTCGGTCAGTTGCTCGGTCGTCACCGTCCCCGCGACGACGTGATAGCGCAACAGCGCCACCAGCGCCGCGCGATTCTCGGGCGCCAGCAGGTCGCTGGCGATTCCCGGCGCGAGGCGGGTGAACGCCGCATCGCTCGGCGCGAACAGCGTATAGGGCCCGTCGCCGCCGAGCAGCTGGTCCAGCTCCGCGATCCGCAACTCGGTTGCCAGCGTGTTCAGCCCGGGAGTCGCCGCGATCGAGGTCGCGATCGTCGCCTCCGATTCGATCCGCGACGGGTCGACCGGCACCGGCGCGCTGACCACCGGCGGCGGCGCGACGACGGGGGCGGTCGCCGGCGGCACGCAGCCGGCGAGCAGGACGAGCGAGGCATAGACGGCGATCCGTCGCGCCTGGCTGGTCGAAGACTTGGAGGTGGGAAAGGACTGGGTCACGTACCCTCTTCTACGCCCGAAGCCGGGCGGGGTTGCATCAGCGTGCTTCGGCGAGCGCCTCGGCGAGCAACTGGAAATCTTTCTCGCGCGGGGATGCGCGGCGCCAGACCAGCGCGATCCGCCGCACCGCATTGTCGGCGTCGAGCGGCCGCGCGACGATATTGGTATGGTCGAGGATCCCCGCCTTGAGCGCCATTTCCGGCAGCATCGTCATGCCCAAACCATTGTCGACCATCTGCACGATCGTGTGCAGCGAAGTGCCGAGCATCGTCGCCTCCGCGCGCAATTCGGGCCGGTTGCACGCCGACAGCGCATGGTCCTTGAGGCAATGCCCGTCCTCGAGCAGCAGCAGCCGCGTCTCGTCGATCAGCGCGGCGGGGATCGTCGGCGGATCGCTCGGCATGTCCTGCGGCTGGTAGGCGACGAACAGCCGGTCGTCGAACAGCGCCTGCGACGCGACGTCGCCGCATGCGAAGGGCAGCGCGAGCAGCACGCAATCGGTGCGGCCGTTGTGCAGCCCCTCGCACGCCGCGCCCGACGGCTCCTCGCGCAGGAACAGCTTGAGGTCGGGATAGTCGCGGCGCAGCCGCGGCAGGATATGCGGCAGCATGAAGGGCGCGATCGTCGGAATGACGCTCATCCGCATCTCGCCCGACAGCGGCCGCCCGGCGGCGCGCGCGATATCGCCCAGCTCCTCCGCCTCGCGCAGCACGCGCCGCGCCTTGTCGGCGATCCGGTCGCCCAGCGGCGTGAAGCGGACGACGCGGCGGGTCCGCTCGACCAGCGTGACGCCGATCAGCGTCTCCAGCTCGCGCAGGCCCGCCGACAGGGTCGACTGGGTGACGAAACATGCCTCGGCGGCCCGTCCGAAATGGCCGGCGTCCTTCAACGCGACCAGATATTGCAGCTGCTTGAGCGTGGGAAGATAGGTCGCCGCCATGCCCCGCCGGATAGAGGCGCCGCCGCCGCGACGCCACCCTCATTATCCTCCCCGGCACGGGGAGGATCGCACCCTCACTCCGCCGCTTCTTCCCAATCGTGCGTCACTTCCGCGGGCAGGCGGATGAGGTGGTCGAACGCCGCCAGCGCCGCCTTGGACCCTTCGCCCATGGCGATGACGATCTGCTTGAACGGCACCGTCGTCACGTCGCCCGCGGCGAACACGCCCGGCTGCGATGTGTGGCCGCGATGGTCGACCTCGATCTCGCCGCGCGGGCTCAACGCCACCGCACCCGCCAGCCATTCGGTGTTCGGCACCAGCCCGATCTGGACGAAGATCCCCTCCAGATCGACACGGTGCATCGCGTCGGTATTGCGGTCGCGATAGGACAGCGCGGTCACCTTTTCGCCGTCGCCATGCACCTCGGTGATCAGCGCCGAGGTGATGATCGCGACGTTGGGCAGGCTGGCGAGCTTGCGCTGCAGCACCGCGTCGGCGCGCAGGTCGCTGTCATATTCGATCAGCGTGACGTGCGCGACGATCCCGGCGAGGTCGATCGCCGCCTCGACGCCCGAATTGCCGCCGCCGATCACCGCGACGCGCTTGCCCTTGTAGAGCGGGCCGTCGCAATGCGGGCAATAGGCGACGCCCTTGTTGCGATAGGCATCCTCGCCCGGCACGTTCATCTGCCGCCAGCGCGCGCCGGTCGACAGGATGACGGTGCGCGCATGCAGCGATGCGCCATTCTCCAGCACAACCTCGTGCAGCCCGCCTTCGCCCGCCGCCGGAATCAGCTTTTCCGCACGCTGCAGGTTCATGATGTCGACGTCGTAATCGCGGACGTGGCGCTCCAGCTCGGCGGCGAGCTTCGGCCCCTCGGTATGCGGCACCGAGATGAAATTCTCGATCGCCATCGTGTCGAGCACCTGCCCGCCGAACCGCTCCGCCGCGATGCCGGTGCGGATGCCCTTGCGCGCGGTGTAGATCGCCGCCGCCGCGCCGGCGGGGCCGCCGCCGACGACGAGCACGTCGAACGGCGCCTTCGCCGCGATCTTTTCGGCGGCGCGCGCCGCCGATCCGGTGTCGAGCTTCGCGACGATCTGCTCCAGCTCCATCCGGCCCTGGCCGAAAGGCTCGCCGTTCAGGAACACGGTCGGCACCGCCATCACCTTGCGCGTCGCGACCTCGTCCTGGAACAGCGCACCGTCGATCGCGGTGTGCGTCACCCGCGGGTTGAGCACCGCCATCAGGTTGAGCGCCTGCACCACGTCGGGGCAGTTCGCGCAGGACAGCGAGAAGAAGGTTTCGAAATGGAAGTCGCCGTCCAGCGCCTCGACCTGCTGGATCAGCTCCTGCGCCGCCTTCGACGGATGGCCGCCGACCTGCAGCAGCGCGAGCACCAGCGAGGTGAATTCATGCCCCATCGGCAGGCCGGCGAAGCGCACGCCGATGTCGGTGCCGGCGCGGCGGATCATGAAGCTCGGGCGGCGGCGGTCGTCCGCGGTGACGACCGCGATCTTGTCCGACAGCGCGGCGATCTCGTCGAGCAATTCGCCCATCTGGCGCGACTTGGCGTCGTCGCCCAGGCTCGCGACCAGCTCGATGGGCTGGCGGATGTTGACCAGATAGGCCTTCAACTGCTGCGTCAGATTGGCGTCGAGCATGGCGGAAACTCCTGGGTAATGCGGGTCGTCATAAACAAGCGGCCCGGGGTGGAAGGCTTCCACCCCGGGCCGCGATCACCCTGACCCTCGGGGAAGGGCGGGGATGGGGCTGGACGGGACGCCGGCTGCGGATGCCGCCGGACGATCCGTCCGAAACCTCAGATCTTGCCGACGAGGTCGAGGCTGGGGGCGAGCGTCTCTTCGCCCTCTTCCCACTTCGCCGGGCAGACTTCGCCCGGATGCGCGGCGATGTACTGCGCGGCCTTGATCTTGCGCAGCAGCTCGGCGGCGTTGCGGCCGACGCCTTCCGACGTCACTTCGATCAGCTGGATCACGCCCTCGGGATCGATCACGAACGTGCCACGATCGGCCAGGCCCTGGCCCTCGCGCAGGATCTCGAAGTTGGTGCTGATGCTGTGGTTCTGGTCGCCCAGCATGAAATAGTTGATCTTGCCGATCGCGGGCGAGCTGTCGTGCCACGCCTTGTGGCTGAAGTGGGTGTCGGTCGACACGCTGTACACCTCGACGCCCATCTTCTGGAGCGTCGGATAGACGTCGGCGAGGTCTTCCAGCTCGGTCGGGCAGACGAACGTGAAGTCCGCCGGGTAGAAGAAGAAGACCGCCCACTTGCCCAGCACGTCCGTGTCGCTGACGCTGACGAACTTGCCTTCCTTATAGGCCTGGGTGGTGAACGGCTTCAGCTTGCTGCCGATGAGGGCCATGTTGGTCTCCGGTTGAATGGTGTGGACCGAATATGGGTGCCTCATGCCGCAGTGCAAAATTAATCTATTTGCGCTGCGTGATCGAATGAGGCGATCAGCAGCATTTCCGCGGGTTTAGCCGTTCGCAGGCGCGAACCATTCAGTGCGCGAACGCCGCATAGACCGACCAGGCGCTGGTGAGGGTCAGCAACACGCCGACCAGCGCCATCAGCCCGCGAGTCGGCACCCGCTTCGCCAGCACGCCGCCCAGCGGCGCCGCGACCAGCCCGCCGATCAGGATGCCGAGCGTGTGCAGCGTGAACGCCGACCAGCCGAGCGCGATGAAGAAGGTCACCGACGCGGTCGCGGTCAGGAAGAATTCGGCGGTGTTGACCGTGCCGATCGTGTGCCGCGGCGTCGCCCCCTGGATCAGCAGGTTGCTGGTGACGACCGGCCCCCAGCCGCCGCCGCCCGCCGCGTCGAGGAACCCGCCGACGAGGCCCAGCGGCGCGATCACCTTGGGCGTGCGTGGTTCGATCCGCCCCTTCACCGCGCGGAACAGCAGGTAGAGGCCGATACAGGCGAGATAGAGCATGACGAACGGCTTCGCGACCGAGGCGTCGATATTGCTCAGCAGCGTCGCGCCCAGAATCGCGCCGATCACGCCGGGGATGACCAGCCGGCGGAACAGCTTCCAGTCGACGTTCCGGTGGACGATGTGGCTGACCCCCGATGCCGCGGTGGTGAAGGTCTCGACCGCGTGCACGCTGGCGGAGGCGACCGCCGGCGGTACCCCCATCACGGTGACGAGCAGCGTCGAATTGATGACGCCGAACGCCATGCCGAGCGCGCCGTCGACCACCTGTGCGGCAAAGCCGATCGCGATGAACGGCAGCACCTGGCTCCAGTCGATGGCGGTAAGGAAATCGGGCATCGGCGGCAGGCACTCCGGAGGGATACGGACGGGTAGGACGGGCCGCATCGTGCACGGCGCGCGCAATCCCTACAACAAAGCTGGAGTTTGCTACGCCAAAGCTGCGGCGGGTCGGGCATGGAAATCGGCTGGCGGAAGGATTACATGCGCGGGTCTGTAAGGGGAACGACGGATGTTCGGACGGTTGGCCGCCTATCTCGATTCGATCCGGGCGCGCGACCCGGCACCGCATTCGCGGGCCGAAATCCTGCTCTATCCCGGCGTCTGGGCGCTGGCGCTCCACCGCGTCGCACATGCCCTTTACCGCCGGCGCTGGTTCTTCCTCGCCCGCCTCGTCAACCACATCGCCCGCGCCTGGACCGCGATCGACATCCATCCGGGCGCGAAGATCGGCCGCAACTTCTTCATCGACCACGGCTTCGTCGTGATCGGCGAGACCGCGGAGATCGGCGACGACGTCACCATCTACCAATGCGTGACGCTCGGCGGGACCAGCCCCGACAATGGCGTCGCGGGCAAGCGCCATCCGACGCTCGCCGACGGCGTCATCATCGGTTCGGGCGCGCAGGTGCTCGGCCCGATCCTCGTCGACCGGCGTGCCCGCGTCGGCGCCAATGCGGTGGTGACGAAGGACGTGCCGGCGGGCGCGGTGATGGTCGGCATCCCGGCGCGCGCGACGATGGTCGAGGGCGGGGCGGCGACCAGCCCGTCGCGCTTCGTCCCGTACGGCACGCCGTGCAGCGACATGTTCGACCCCGCGACGCAGAAGATGGAGATCATGCGCTGCGAGCTCGAATCGATGCGCAAGCGCCTCGACGCGCTGCTCGCCGAACAGCTGCCCGAGCAGGAGCGCGACCGCGCCTGATGGGAATCGTCACGCCGTTTCCGCAGGGCGGACAGCCGTCGCAGGTCGGCTTCGACCGCGCCGAACTCAACCGCATCCTCGACCTCTACGGCCGCATGGTCGCCGCCGGCCACTGGAAGGATTATGCGATGCAGCTCGGCCGGGACGCCGCGATCTTCGCCGCCTTCCGCCGCGCCGCCGAACGCCCCGAATTCCGCATCGAGAAGCGTCCCGCGCTGCGCGCCCGGCAGGGCATGTGGGCGCTGATCGGCGAACAGGGCATGGTCCTGAAGCGCGGCCACGACCTCGGCCCGATCCTCGCCCCCGTCGAACGCCGCCTGATGAAGCTCGTCGACTAGGACGACATTCGCCTTCGCTGCCAGCTACCGACGAATCTGGTTCGCGCAGAGGCGCAGAGGCCGCAGAGGTGCAACGCCCGCGGCAGCGCACCGCTGATGTCGCCGGGCTTCGATGAGGAGGACCGCGCACGCGACGAACGCAACACCTCCGCGGCCTCCGCGCCTCTGCGCGAAGCCAAATCGCCTATTCGTCGCCTCGCGCCGCCGCCAGCCGCTCCAGCGCCGGGATCAGCTCGCCATAGCCATGGATGATCGCGTCCGCGCCCAGCTCGGCGACCGGCTGCATCAGGAAGCCGAACGAACAGGCCACCGTCGGCAGCCCCGCCGCCTGTCCGGCGCGGATGTCGAAGAGCGAATCGCCCACGAACGCCGCGGTGCCGCCGCCGCACCGCGCCAGCATCTCGTAGATCGGCTTGGGGCTCGGCTTGGCGTTGCCCGGTCCCATCGTGTCGCCGCCGATGATGCAGGCGAACCGTCCGGTCAGGTCCAGCGCGTCGAGCAGCTTGCGCGCCAGCGCCTCCAGCTTGTTGGTGACGAGTCCGATCCGCGCGCCGCGCGCCGCCAGCGTGTCGAGCACGGCGAGCGCGTCCGGATAGGGCCGGGTCAGCACCGCGATATGCTCCTCGTAATACGCGAGCAGCCGCCGGTGCAGCACGTCCAGCGTCGCCTCGTCGCAGCCGCCGGTCGCCGCCATCCCCTGCGCCAGCAGATGCCGCGCGCCGCCGCCGATCATCGGCTTGACCGCCTCGACGCCCAGCGCCGGCCGCCCGACCGAGGCGAGCGCATGGTTGACCGCCGCGGCCAGGTCGCCGCTGGTGTCCAGCACGGTGCCGTCGAGGTCGAATCCGACGATGTCGAACGGCGAACGGGGCGATGAATTCTGCGTCATAACCGCGCGCGGTGACGGCTACCTATGGAAATGGCAAGACTTCCATGGCAGGCGATGGGGCCATGAGCGATCCTCTTGCCGTCATCATCCTCGCCGCGGGTAAAGGCACGCGGATGAAGTCCGACCTGCACAAGGTCCTGCATCCCGTCGCCGGGCGGCCGATGCTGCTCCACCTGATCGACAGCCTGAACCGCGCCGGCGCGACCCGCCGCGTCGTCGTCGTCGGCGCGTCGGGCGAACAGGTCGAGGCCGCCGTCGCCGCGACCGGGGTGGAGATCGCGTGGCAGCGCGAACAGCTCGGCACCGCGCATGCGGCGCTGCAGGCGAAGGCGGCGCTCGCCGGGTTCGACGGCATCGCCATCGTCTGTTTCGGCGATACGCCGCTGCTCGCCACGGACACCGTCGCACGGCTCGCGGCGCGGCTGGATGCGGCCGACGCGCCGACCGTTGCGGTGCTCGGCTTCCGCCCCGCCGACGCGCGTGCCTATGGCCGCGTCATCGCCGCCGCCGACGGCACGATCGCGAAGATGGTCGAATACAAGGATGCAAGCGCGGCGGAGCGTGCCGTCGACCTGTGCAATTCGGGCGTCACCGCGGTCCGCACCCGCGACCTGTGGCGCCTGCTCGAGGCGGTCGGCAACGACAATGCCGCGGGCGAATATTACCTTCCCGACGTGGTGACGCTGGCGATCGCCGAGGGCGGCCGCGCGGTGTGCATCGAGACGGGCGAGGACGAGGTCGCCGGCATCAACAGCCGCGGCGAGCTGGCGGCGGTGGAGGCCGGCTGGCAGGCGGCGCGCCGCGCACAGGCGATGGCCGACGGCGCGACGCTGATCGCCCCCGACACCGTCTGGTTCAGCCACGACACGCGGCTCGGCCGCGACGTGGTGATCGCACCCAACGTCGTCTTCGGCCCCGGCGTCACCGTCGCCGACGGCGTCACCATCCACGCCTTCAGCCATATCGAGGGCGCCACCATCGGCGCTTACGCGGAGGTAGGCCCCTATGCCCGCCTGCGCCCCGGCGCGACGCTCGGTGCGGGGTCGAAGGTCGGCAATTTCGTCGAGATGAAGAAGGCGACGCTGGGCGAGGGCGCCAAGGTCAACCACCTCTCCTACATCGGCGATGCCGAGGTCGGGGCGAAGGCGAACATCGGTGCCGGCACGATCACCTGCAATTACGACGGGTTCTTCAAATACCGGACGACGATCGGCGCGGGCGCGTTCATCGGCTCCAATTCCGCCCTGGTCGCGCCGGTGTCGGTCGGCGAGGGCGCGATCGTCGCCGCCGGATCGGTGCTGACGCAGGATGTCGAGGCGGGCGCGCTCGCGCTCGTCCGCCCGCCGCAGGTCGCCAAATCCGGCTGGGCCACGCAATTCCGCGCCCGGATGCGCGCGAAGAAGGACAAGCAGTAACATGTGCGGAATCGTGGGAATCATCGGTACCGAAGACGTCGCCGACCGGCTGCTCGACGGCCTGAAGCGGCTCGAATATCGCGGCTACGATTCGGCGGGCATCGCCACCGACCATGACGGCCGGATCGAGCGCCGCCGCGCCTCGGGCAAGCTCGTCAACCTGGCGAAGGAGCTCGCCGCCGCGCCGCTGCCCGGTACCACCGGCATCGCCCACACCCGCTGGGCGACGCACGGCGGCCCGACCACCAACAACGCGCATCCGCACGCCACCGACGAGGTCGCGGTCGTCCACAACGGCATCATCGAGAACTTCAAGCCGCTCCGCGACGAGCTGATCGCCCGCGGCCGCGTCTTCACCAGCGAGACCGATACCGAGGTCGTCGCCCATCTCATCAGCGAAAAGGTCGAGGCGGGGATCGAACCCGTCGCCGCGGTGCGCGAGGTGCTGCCGCGCCTCCACGGCGCCTTCGCGCTCGCCATCCTGTTCCGCAAGCATCCCGAGCTGCTGATCGGCGCGCGGCTCGGCTCGCCGCTGGTCGTCGGCCATGGCGACGGCGAAACCTATCTCGGCTCCGACGCGCTCGCGCTCGCGCCGCTGACGCAGCGCATCGCCTATCTCGACGAGGGCGACTGGGTCGTCTGCACCACCGAGGGCGCGCAGGTCTACGATCGCGACAACAAGCCGGTCGAGCGGCCGGTCACCATCTCCGGCATCACCGGCGAACTCGTCAGCAAGGGCAACCATCGCCATTACATGCTGAAGGAGATCTACGAACAGCCGATCGTCGTCGCCCAGACGCTGCGCTCCTACCTCCAGCGGATGGAAGAAAAGGTGACGCTGCCGATTCCCGATTTCGATCTCGCCGGGATCAGGCGCGTCACCATCGTCGCCTGCGGCACCAGCTATTACGCCGGCATGGTCGCCAAATACTGGTTCGAACAGTTCGCGCGCGTGCCGGTCGACATCGATGTCGCCTCCGAATTCCGCTACCGCGCCCCGGTGATGGAGCCGGGCGGGCTGATGATCGTCATCAGCCAGTCGGGCGAAACCGCCGACACGCTCGCCGCATTGCGCCACGCCAAGGCGGAGGGGCAGACGATCGCCGCGGTGGTCAACGTGCCGACCAGCAGTATGGCGCGCGAGGCGGACCTGCTGCTGCCGACGCATGCCGGGCCGGAGATCGGCGTCGCCAGCACCAAGGCGTTCACCTGCCAGCTCGCCGTCCTTGCCGCGCTCGCCGCCAACCTCGCCCGCGCCAAGGGCAAGTTCAAGGACGGCGAGGAGCGCGAGATCGTCCGCCACCTCGCCGAGGCGCCCGCCGCGCTCAACGGCGCGCTCGCCTATGACGAATCGATCGAGGCGATGGCCGGCGTCATCGCCAGCGCGCGCGACGTCCTCTACCTCGGCCGCGGCACCGACTATCCGCTCGCGCTGGAGGGGGCGCTCAAGCTCAAGGAGATCAGCTACATCCACGCCGAGGGCTATGCCGCGGGCGAGATGAAGCACGGCCCGATCGCGCTGATCGACGAGAACGTCCCCGTCATCGTCATCGCCCCCTCCGGCCCGCTGTTCGACAAGACCGTCAGCAACATGCAGGAGGTGCAGGCACGCGGCGGCAAGGTCGTGCTCATCAGCGACTATGACGGCATCCAGGCGGCGGGCGAGAATTGCATCGCCACGATCACCATGCCCAAGGTCCACCCGCTGATCGCGCCTTTGGTCTATGCGGTCCCGGTCCAGCTGCTCGCCTATCACGTCGCCGTCGCCAAGGGCACCGACGTCGACCAGCCCCGCAACCTCGCCAAGTCGGTGACGGTCGAATAACCGGCGCCGTCACGCCCCTCCCTCGAAGGGAGGGGCAGGGGGTGGGTGGACCAGCGAAGACGCGTAACCGCGCGTCACGGACCGCCCCGCAGATATAGGCGCGCGGAGGCGCGGAGGACGCGGAGTTGGATCGCACGCGGCGGCCCCATCCCGTCATCGCGACGCCGGCAGATGACATCAAACTGATCCGTCATTGCGAGCGCAGCGAAGCAATCCAGGACGTCTTGGTACGGCTCTGGATTGCTTCGCTGCGCTCGCAATAACGACACATGCGGATCAATCTGATGTCATCCGATTCTAAAGCACCGCCTCCGCGCCCTCCGCGCCCTCCGCGCCCTCCGCGCGCACCCTTTTCCTCCCGATCGGCCTCGTATCGCGACGACCCGCGGGCAACGCCGCCGATCACACCCGCCGATACAGCAGCACGCGTCCGGACGGCACCAGCTGCTCGATCAGGTCCATGTCGCCGATGTTCCGGGAAAGCAGCACGGCACCGTTCTCCAGCGCCTGCAGGAACAGCGTCGCATCGTTCATGAACGGCTGGCGGTCCGTCCGGGGCAGTCCGCGCAGCCGGGCGGCGACCCCCGTGACGATACCCGCCTCGGCGACGGCCTGGATGCTGGGGGCGAATAGCCGATGGGCGGGGATGCTCTCGATCGCCGTCCGGATCGCGCCGAGGATCGCGCCGGTGCCGGGATGCGCCGGATCGAGCCGTCCGAAGTGGTGCACCAGTTCGCCGATCGCCACGGACGAATGGGTCACCTGCCGTACGCGCAGCAGATCGTCCAGCGCGGGTGGCGCACGGTCCTGAAGGATGTCGATGTAGACCGTCGTATCGAGCAGCAGCGGCGGTCCGGCGAGCGCCACGTCGCCCAAGAACGTTAGTGCTTCGTCCGGCCGGCGCACCAGCGGCTGCGTTCGCTTCTCCGGTTTCAGCCGGCGGAGGGCAGCCGCAAGGTCAAGCGCCAAGATCCACGTCCTTGGGAATCGACCCCTTCAACGCGATTAACCGGTCGGCGAAGTCGTCTTCGAGCGCGACCTTGGCCAGCGCATAGTCGATCAGCTCTGTGCCGCGCAGGCCGGATTTGGCGGCCGCCGCCTCGAACAGTGTCTCGTGCACGCGGCCCGACAGCTGCTTGCCCTTCCGGCCTGCGGTGAGCCCGGTGGCCGCGGCCGTCGTCAGCGTGCTGCTGACGCGCTGGCTCATCACCGCGCCGGCGGTGTTCTTCCGGCGCGTCGTGCCGCCGGGCGCTTCCCCTGTCTCCGCCTTAGCAGCCATGTCTGCCTCCGATACGCCTGCGTATGACATATAGTCGATTTTGAATGACACGACAACGAGGCTCGCCCGCTATCGGCTTTTCCGGCCGGATATGACGCATCCCCGCTGCGTTAGCGCTCTCGCAAAACCGTCCGTTCTCGTCTAACCACCCCGCCCGAAGGAGAACAAGATCGTGGTGAGCGTCCCCCCGTTGGTAGCCGGCATCGAATTGGGCGGGACGAAGATCGTCTGTCTGCTGGCGCGCGGTCCCGACGCGATCGAGGACCGGGTGCAGCTGCCGACCACCCGGCCCGAGGAAACGCTCGCGGGGATCGAGCGCGTGCTCGACGGCTGGGGCGCGTTCGATGCGCTCGGCATCGCCAGCTTCGGCCCGATCTCGATCGACCATGAGTCCGCCGATTACGGCCACATCACCTCGACGCCCAAGCCGCACTGGGCCGGCACCGACGTCGCGAAACGCCTCGCCGCACGCTACGACGTGCCGACCGGCTTCCACACCGACGTCGTCGGCGCCGCGCTTGCCGAGGCGCGCTGGGGCGCCGCCAGGGGGCTGCGCGACATCGCCTATGCGACCGTCGGGACCGGCATCGGCGTCGGCCTGATCGCCGGCGGGCTCCCCGTCGACGGGCTGACCCACAGCGAATTCGGCCATATCCGCCCCGATCGCCTCGCCGGCGACGACTGGATGGGCGTCTGCCCGTTCCACGGCGGCTGTCTCGAGGGGCTCGCCGCCGGTCCCGCGATCGGCGCGCGCGCGGGCAAGAAGGGCGAGGATATCGCCGCCGACGATCCCGTCTGGGATCCGGTCGCACACGTCCTCGGCCAATTGTGCCATACTTTGGTGCTCACCGGCGTGCCGCGCCGCATCGTCATGGGCGGCGGCGTCATGGTCGGCAACGACCACCTCTTCCCCCGCGTCCGCGCCGCGATGGTCAAGAGCCTCGCAGGCTATATCGCGCTGCCCGAGATCACCGAGCCCGGTTTCGTCGTCCCGCCCGCGCTCGGCGGCAATGCGGGGCCGCTCGGTGCGATCGTGCTCGGCGCGCAAGCGCTCGAGGGGCAGCTGAAGACGTTTACGACCCTTTAACCGTGTCTGCTTACGCCCTCGTCAACCATAAGAGGGAAGTTTGCAGCCATGATCGCCGTTGCACCGAAGCGCCTGCTGATCGTCGACGACGAACCGGCGATGCACGACAGCTACGCCCGCAGCTTCGCGGGCCAGCGCGGCGTGGCGGAGGATGCGCTCGGCGCGATGGCGGCGGAGCTGTTCGGCGACGACGCGCCGGATGCGGTCGATGACGGCGAACGCTTCGACCTGACGCACTGCCACCAGGGCCTCGACGCGGTCGCCGCGGTCGAGGCGGCGCTGGCCGCCGGCACCCCCTATGCGGTCGCCTTCATCGACGTGCGCATGCCGCCGGGGATCGACGGGCGCGAAACCGCGCGCCGCATCCGCGCGCTCGATGCCGAGATCAACCTCGTCATCGTCACCGGCTATTCGGACTTCTCGCCGTTGGAGATCAGCAAGGTCGCCGGCCCCGCCGACAAGATCTTCTACATCGCCAAACCGTTCGAGGTCGCCGAGGTGGTGCAGACCGCCACCGCGCTCGCGCACCGCTGGCAGGTCGACCGCGAACTCGCCGCCGCCCGCGCGCAGCTCGCCGCCCAGATCGTCCAGCTCGAGGAACAGGGCGCCGAACTCGCCGCCAACGAGAGCCGAGCGATCCACATGGCGACGCACGATTCGCTCACCGACGCGCCCAACCGGCTCGCCTTCCTGCGCGCGCTCGGCGAACGCGCGCGGCGGCCCGGCCTGTTCGCCACCGCGATGTTCGATCTCGACCGGTTCAAGATCGTCAACGACACGCTCGGCCATCTGGCGGGCGATGCGCTGATCCGCGAGGTGTGCGGCATCCTGCAGGCGCAGGCGCCCGAGGGCGCGATCGTCGCGCGGCTCGGCGGCGACGAATTCGGCATCCTCTTCGACACCCCGGGGGAAGCGGCCGCGGCGATGGCCTGCGACCGCATCGTCGCCGCCTGCGCCGGCACGCATCAGGTGTTCGGCAATTCGGTGCAGAGCGGCGCCTCCGGCGGCGTCGTCGTCGTCGAGGGCGCGGACTGCGACCCGATCGACGCGCTGCGCCGCGCCGACCTCGCGCTCAACGACGCCAAGCGCGCCGGCCGCGGCGTCACCCGCGTCTTCGACGAGAGCATGGACGAGGGCATCCGCTTCCGCCGCCGCATCGAACAGGGGCTCGCGCAGGCGATCGACAAGGGCGAACTCAGCCTCGTCTACCAGCCGATCGTCAGCCGCAGCGAGCTGGAGGTGATCGGTTTCGAGGCGCTGGTGCGCTGGAACACCGAGGAATATGGCCCGATCAGCCCGGCGACCTTCATCCCGATCGCCGAGGAATCGAACGTCATCCACGAACTCGGCGACTGGATCCTCGACGCCGCGCTGACCATGGTGCAGCGCTTCCCCGACCAATATGTCTCGGTCAATTTCTCGCCGCGCCAGTTCCGCCGCAGCAACTTCGTCGGCCATATCATGGAAAGCGTCCAGCGCGCCGGCGTGCTGCCCGGCCGCGTCCAGATCGAGATCACCGAAACCGCGATCTTCGACGACGCCGAACGCGCCGCCGAAACGCTCTACAAGTTGCGCCAGATGGGCTTCCGCATCGCGCTCGACGATTTCGGCACCGGCTATTCCAGCCTCTACAACATCCGCAAGTTCGCGCTCGACAGCCTCAAGATCGACCGTAGCTTCATCGACGGCATGGGCCGCGAGCGCGAAAGCGCGGCGATCGTCCATTCGATCATCCACCTCGGCCGCGCGCTCGGGCTGGAGGTGATCGCGGAGGGGGTCGAGACCGCGGCGCAGGTGCAGGCGCTCCGCCTCGCCGGCGCCAGCCACCTGCAGGGCTATTATTTCTCGCGCCCGGTCGCGCCCGATCTCGCGGTCGCACTCGCGGCACAGCGCTTCCTGGGCGGCGACCTGACGCAGCCGCAGCCGCAGCCGCAGCCGGGCAACGGGACGCACGGCTGATGCGCCGCGCCCGGTCCCGGGCCTGGGTCCGCGGCCCCGCCTCGCTCGGGGCGAAGCTGGTGCTGATCCTCACCGTGGTCGGCGTCGCCGGCGCGCTCGGCATCACCCTGCTGCTCGCCGGCGTCATCACCCCCAGCTTCAGCGCGCTCGAAACCAAGGCGATCGACGGCCATGTCGAGCGCACCCGCGCCGCGCTCGGCGAATATGCCGCGAAGGTGGAGAATGCCGTCCGCGACTATGGCGACTGGACGCAGAGCTACGATTACATGGGCGCGCCCTCCACCGCGCAGTCGGCGGCGTTCGAGCGCGACAGCTTCTCGCCGCTCGCCATGACCAACCTCGGCGTGCAGGGCATGGCCTATGTCCGCCCCGACGGCCGCATCCAGATCGCCCGCTGGCTCGACGCGGCGACCGGCCGCGAACGCGCCGACCTGCGCGCCGCAATGGTCCGCCTCGCCACCCGCACCGACCTCGCCCGCATCGTCGGCGCCGGCAATTCCGGCCATGTCTACGCCCGGCTCGGATCGACCGTCGCCGCGGTCGGCGTCGCGCAGGTCCGCCGCTCCGACGGCACCGGCAGCCCGCGCGGCTATGTGCTGATGGCGCGCCAGATCACCTCGCGCCAGATCTCCGAGCTGCTCCAGCTCGACGCGCGCATCGACCTCGCGGCGACCGGCGACCACGCGCGTGTCGTGCCGGGCCGCAACACGATGGGAATCGCCGTGCCGATCCCCGGCGCCGACGGCCATGCGGTCGCCGCCGCGCGCTTCCACATCGTCCGCGACGTCTCGCTGCTAGGCCGCCGCATGCTGCTGCTCGCCGTCGCCGGCTCGACATTGCTGCTGCTGATCGTCCTCGTCGTCCTGCGCCGCGTCATCGCCCGGCTGGTGCTCGGCCCGTTGCAGCGCGTCGAGCGCCACATGCAGCGCGTCCGCGCTTCCGGCGCGATGGCGCTGTTCGACGACGACGGCCGCCGCGACGAATTCGGCTCGCTCGGCCGCAGCCTCAACGCGATGCTCTCGCAGCTCAAGGATCTGCGCGAACAGATCGAGGCGCAGAGCTTCGCGCTCGGCCGCAGCGAGAGCGCGGTCGCGGTGATGCACAACGTCCGCAACGCGCTCAACCCGATCAGCACCATCCTCAGCCAGGGCATCGCCCAGGCGCCGCCGATCGACCGCGCCACCGTCGAGCGCGCGCTCGCCGAGCTCGGCCGCGACGACCTCGCCCCCGGCCGCCGCGCCAAGCTCGCCGCCTTCGTCGCCGCCGCGCTCGCCGCCGAGGTGCAGGGCCGCGAGACGATGCGCGGCGAACTCCAGGTCGGCCGCGAGGCGATGGCGCACGTGCTCGAGATCATCGGCCAGCAGCAGCAGCAGGCGCACGAACGCCCGACGCTCGAGGTCTGCGATCTCAGCGCGATCGTCGCGCGCAACGCCGCGATCGCGCGCTATTCCGACGCCGCGTCGATCGCCTTCAGCTTCCCCGCGGGCGCGCACCACGCGCTCGCCAACCGCGTCATCCTCAGCCAGGTGATCGGCAACCTGCTCGGCAACGCCGCCGAGGCGATCGCCGCCAGCGGTCGCGACAGCGGCTCGATCGGCGTCACCATCCACGAAAACGGCGCCAGCGTCGTCGTCCACATCCGCGACGACGGCGAGGGCTTCGACGCGGCGACCGGCGCTACCCTGTTCCAGCGCGGCTTCTCGACCCGCGCGCACAAATCGGGCGGCCTCGGCCTGCACTGGTGCGCCAATGCGATGAACGCGATGGACGGCAGCCTGCGGCTCGAGAGCGAGGGCCGGGGCAGGGGCGCGGTCGCCGTCCTCACCCTCAGGGGCGCGCAGCCCGACACGATCGCGCAGGCCGCCTGACGCCGCCGATCGCCGGTCGCCATGCGACGGCGCGCGGTTCGAGGTCGCAACGGGCGCCCCCATCGCCCCATCGCCCCGTCACCCCGCACGGATTCCGGCGTCCACGGGCCCGCATACCGAAGGTCCACCGCGCTCGCGCAACGGTGCCGCCGGAGGGGGCGGCGGCATGACCGAACGGCGGCCGAGGGTCGTCGGCCCCGCGGCAACGGCCGTTCGCCAAGCCCGCTCCGATCCGGTGCTTTCCCTGACCGCGCCCTCTTCCAATGTTGGATCGGCCGGCGCACGCCATGCGAATCATGCCGAGACCCTTCACCCGCGCACAGGCGCTCCAGAACGCGGCCTTCCTCGCCATCCTCCGTCGCACCGGCAACGTCCGCGCCGCGGCCCGCGAGATGGGCGCGCATCGCGCGCTGTTCACCCGCCGCCGTGCGAGTCACCCCGCCTTCGCGGCCGAATGGGATGCCGCGCTCGCCATCGCCCATGCCCGCCTGCAGCGCGCGCCCGCCCCGGCCGCCGCCGCCGAATCCGTCCCCGAACCCAAGGCGATCCGCACCCGCAACGGCCGGCTCCAGCTGCGCGCCCACCGCAAGGGCCAGCTCACCCGCGCCGCCGAACAGGCGTTCCTCGCCGCTCTGTCCGCCACCGCCAACGTCCGCCTGTCCGCCGCCGCCGCGGGGTTCAGCCACGCCACCTTCTACGCCCGGGCAAAGGCGCATCCCGGCTTCGCCCGCGAGATGCGGCTCGCGCTGCAATGCGGCTATGACCGGGTCGAGGGCGCCCTGCTCGACAGCTTCGACGTCGCCGCCGCGCGCGACGACGGCTGGCGCCACAACGATTTGCCGCCGGTCGCGCAGGTTACCGGCGACCACGTCATCCAGCTGCTCGCCCTCAACCACAAGGCCGTCCGCCTGTGGGCGACGCGTCCCGACTACAGGCGCCGCCGCGGCGAGACCGGCGACCAGCAATCCGCCCGCATGGCGCTGCAATGGCAGGCCGAACGCGCCCGCGATGCCGAGGACGACGCGATCGCCCGCACCGCGCTCGCCGAACCCGCCCGCCGCGACCCCCACGAACACCCGCCCGCGATCCTCCCCGCGCTCGACCAGGTCACGGGCTGGAGCAAGGCCGACCCGGCCCGGACGCCCCGCCGCCCCGGGCGCGGCATCGCCGGCGGCTGGCGGATCGGGGACTGGAAGGGCGGGGGCGGGTGAGCCAGTCACTCGACACGGGTACGGAGATAGTGCCGGTCAAACAATTCGCGGTCGAAGTGTCTAGAGCTCTTGAGCGGATGTGGGAGGCTTTTCCATCACAGTAGAGCAGACTTTGACGAATATCTCCCTCAATGCGATGTTCCCCAAATCCCGGCTAGCGAGTTTGCAAAATTTGCAATTAATATCGACCGATCCCGCATGAATTCATCGTAGCTCAGTGTTGCAAAATTTACGGGTACTAAGTTTGTTTGCAGAATTTCATCTATTTTGCCATCCGTCATCATCGACACGTAGGCACTAGGTTCTTTGTCTTTAATTCGGTTGTTGTCACTTTTCGATAGGAAGCAAATATTTGCGATGGCGTTGATGCGATCATTCTCGAGTCCCTCTCGTTTGAGATGTGCTCTCGGAAATATATGATGAAATTCATTTTTATTTGCTTTTTGGAGTACTGAAGAGAGGTCGATCTTTGCGCCTGATAGCAAGCTAACTGGATTTTTCTGCGAAAGAATATTGATCAGAATTTTTGAGTTTACGTTGCCGATTGCAAAGCGATTCTCTTCGAAAAAGCTCGGTTCAATTGGTCGGACAGAGCGAAGGATGTCGGGATCCTGCCCGGCTTTAATTAACGTCATTAACGCTATATCCGCTGCATGAGCGCGGCCCACGCCTGACGAGTAACGTCGAGATAGGCACGAGCGCCAGTACCAGCGAATTATTGCCTGCCGTTGCGCGTCGGTAGGATGTACGCCGCTAAGTGACGATGTTGCGAAGAATGCAGAGAGGGGCACGAGCATTGCCGGATACGGCATAAGTGCCAAGCTCTCAATGGACAGTTGCTTTTTTTAGAAAGTCGATCGCGCCAAGAATACCGCGCTTTATCTCGTCGAAGCGTGCCCGTACCGTCGGTCCATGAAGGCTGACAACGTCCTTAAGCTGGGCGTCGCCTTTCACTACGGCTGCAAAACATTTCATCATTAAGTTGGGGTCTGATGAAAGGTCGTAAAATCCGAATGGTTCGAGGTCGCTTGCCAATTCGGAAATTGACTCATTCAAGTCGAATTCACTACTCCAAGTCCAAGCCGATAGTAGTTGAAAAGCATCAAGACGAATACCCGCTCTATTGACACGCTCAAAAATTATTGCAATTTCATCTTTGTTATCGAACTCAATTACATCTAGATTAAGTTGAAATTCCTGAAATCTTCGTTGTAATTCTACCACTTTGTCTTTATTGTCCTCAGACAGTTCGCTTGCGATTTTAAAGAATCGAGCCGTGTCAAAAATAGCTCTAAGCGGGAAATATCTATTAGGATCCGCTCCCGTCTCAAAGATCGAGACAAATTGATCCTCTAAAGCACCGTCTGGTGCCTGTAGATCAAAGAAAATATCAAAAGCTTCAGTCGAGCTATTTGCTTGTAGAGTTGTTTGAAAAACGCTAAAAATGGCGGTCAGTCTCTGTTGACCATCAAGCACGTAATCTACCGGATACTCTTTTTCGGCTTTTGGCAGTGCAAATGGCCCAAGGTCCCGTTCTTTCTCAAGTGTGTCACGTGTGCGCCAAAGAAGAATGTTTCCTATGGGGTAGTTGCGATAAATGCTATCCATCAAGAAAGATATATTGTCTGTCGTCCAGACAAAGCCGCGCTGAAATGCAGGTATGCGTATCGATCCGCTCAAGATGCGTTCGATTGCCGTGCGTATCGCTACTGTCGCCATTGTGTCCCCTGTCGCTGACCCAGAACCTGTATCGGTGTAACGCTGGTTGCAAATAAGTTGGCCGAAAGGGCGTTAAATATTGTTTTAGCACACCACCGGCTTGTAAACGACAAAGGCCGGGGCGTTGCTGCCCCGGCCTTTGCCATCTTTGCTTTTGCTTCCAGTCGGTGCGCGCGCCGCGACCCGGCCGCCAGCCGCGTGCGCCTTACTTCGAGCGTTCGACCTGTTCGAAGTCGAGCTCGACCGGGGTCGCGCGGCCGAAGATCGACACCGACACCTTGACCTTCGACTTGTCGAAATCGAGTTCCTCGACGATGCCGTTGAAGCTCGCGAACGGGCCTTCCAGCACCTTGACCGCGTCGCCGATCTCGTAATCGACCTTGACCTTGGTCTTGGGGGCGGCGGCGGCCTCTTCCTTGCTGTTGAGCATGCGCGCGGCCTCGGCCTCGCTGATCGCCTGCGGCTTGCCCATGCTGCCGAGGAAGCCGGTGACCTTGGGCGTGTTCTTGACGAGGTGGTAGACGTCGTCGTTCATGTTGAGCTTGGCGAGGACGTAGCCGGGCATGAACTTGCGCTCGACCGCGATCTTCTTGCCGCGGCGGGCCTCGGTCACCGTCTCGGTCGGGACCTCGATCTGCTCGACCAGCTGTTCGAGGCCGAGCCGCGTCGCCTCCGCCATGATCGCGTCGCGGACCTTGCCCTCGAAGCCCGAATAGGCGTGAATGATGTACCAGCGCGCCATTGGATCTACCCTTACTTCGCGAGCTTGAGCAGCGCCTGGACGACCGCGTTGAAGAACGTGTCGACGCCCAGGAAGAACAGCGCGAGGATGGTGGTCATGATGACCACCATGACGCCCGTCATGATCGTCTCGCGCCGGGTCGGCCAGACGACCTTCTTGGTCTCGGCCTGAACCTGGCGGATGAATTCGATGGGGGTCGTCTTCGCCACTGTTTTGTCTCAAAACCCGCTGGAATCACGAAAACCGGATCGCGAGGCATAAGACCGCTGCCGCTTCCCCTGGGGTGGGGAACCGGCGTGGCCCGTCCTCGCTGTCGGATGGCCTGCGCAGATAGCCGTACGGGGCGGCGAACGCAAGGCCGCTGCGCGGGGAGTGTCGGCGGGGGGTGTCGGCGGCTCAATGGCCGTAGCGCTTGATCCCGCGGCGGCGCAGCTTCTCGCGTTTGCGGCGGCGCAGGTGGACGATCAACGCGGGCACGCCGATCAGCAGCAGCGTCCCGACGATCGCATAAACAAGGGTGTATCGCGTGGCCTCATCCATCGGGCGCCTATAGCAGCCCGGACGCGTGCGTCATCGCCTCGCGTGACAAAAATTTCATGGGGCATCGCGGCGCGCGATACTGGCAGGAGTGCACGGACTCGAACCGTGGGCCCTCGGTTTTGGAGACCGATGCTCTACCAACTGAGCTACACTCCTGCAGCGCCGCACCCCCTACCCCCCCCGAAAAAAAAGGGCAAGACGCTGTTGTGGGGTCGGGATGAAACCGGAGTCGCGGCTGATCGCGGGGCGGGGGATCAGGCGGCAAGTCGAATCGTTCGCCGACCGACGACATTGTCGTTGGCTGCATCGAGAAGCGGTCGCCTGGGCTGGGGAAGGGCTGCAAGCATCACGACGATGCCGAGGGCGCTCACCGGCAGCGGCAGGACGCTAGCCATAAGGATCGCGCCCAATCGTGCCTCGGACCATAATACGCCCGATGTCGAGACGGAGGCCCGTGCCGCCAGCCATGCGGCCATCCCGATACTGATCGCCGCGATCAGGGGCGAGGCGTCCGGATACGCGGCGGCCACCTGTGCGAGGTTGGGGAGTGTCAGCACCGGTGTGGGCCAAGGGAGCGCAAGATTGGCGAGCGCCGCAGTCACCGCCGCATTCGGCAAGAGTCGCACCGCCCGGCGCTGAATGGCAAGGCCCAGCCACAAGGGCGCGAGCAGCAACCCCGTCGACGCCAGCCCGGCTGCCAGCCCGGCAGCGACGATCATCGCGCCGGTCCGCCTTTCGTGTGCCGCGCAGAGCGCCGCGACCGACGCGAGCAGCGCGAGGGCGTCGCTCCACCGGCCGCCCGGCAGCAACCCAGCCAGCAGCGCCGCTGCAACGAGAGGCGCAACAATCGGGAGGGGCAGGGCGGACGCGGCCGGACGCGGGATGGCGATCATCGTCCCGTCTTGCGCGCGGCCCGGTTGCGACCGCGTTAAGGCGCCGCCCCGTTGACCATCCGTCTGACTCTGCGTATAGGCCCGCCCCGTTCGTCGGAGTGATCCGGCGGGCAAGCTTGAACATTGCTGGATGCAAAGTTGTGGGGCCGGGGTGGCGCGTGTCGCTGCTCACGTCCCTTTTTGTATTCCGAAGTGCTGTGATGGCTCCAGCAAAGTAACCCATTCACGAGGTGAAGGCTTCATGCCAACGATCAACCAGCTGGTCCGCAAGGGCCGCGAACCGCAGAAGGCCAAGTCCAAGGTCCCTGCGATGGAGCAGAACCCGCAGAAGCGCGGCGTCTGCACCCGCGTCTACACGACGACCCCGAAGAAGCCGAACTCGGCGCTGCGCAAGGTGGCCAAGGTCCGCCTGACCAACAGCCGCGAAGTCATCAGCTACATTCCGGGTGAAGGCCACAACCTGCAGGAGCACTCGGTGGTCCTGATCCGCGGTGGCCGTGTGCGCGATCTTCCCGGCGTCCGCTACCACGTCCTGCGCGGCGTGCTCGATACGCAGGGCGTCAAGGATCGTCGCCAGTCCCGCTCCAAGTACGGCGCCAAGCGTCCGAAGTAAGCCGGCCGGCCTCCCGCCAACCGACGCAAGTCGGGCATCTGGCACACAGGCTCGACCATCAGGCTGAAGTTAGAAAGGTTTTTGAAATGGCACGTCGTCGTCGCCCGGAAAAGCGTATCATCCTCCCCGATCCCAAGTTCGGTGATGAGGTCCTCTCGAAGTTCATGAATTCGGTCATGCTCGACGGCAAGAAGTCCGTCGCGGAACTGATCGTCTACGGTGCCCTGGAAACCGTCGAGCAGCGCGCCAAGCGCGAGCCGATTGGCGTGTTCCATGACGCGCTCAACAACATCAAGCCCGGCATCGAGGTGCGTTCGCGCCGCGTCGGCGGTGCGACCTATCAGGTCCCCGTCGAGGTTCGTCCGGAGCGCGCCCAGGCGCTGGCGATCCGCTGGCTCATCACTGCCGCCCGCGCCCGCAGCGAGAACACCATGGCCGCCCGCCTGTCGGGCGAGCTGATGGACGCCGCCAACAACCGCGGCAACGCGGTGAAGAAGCGCGAAGACACGCATCGCATGGCCGAAGCCAACCGCGCCTTCAGCCACTATCGCTGGTAAGGCTTGGAAGCTTCCAACCTTTGACCTATATCGTGGGGAGCCGGCGGAAGCTGCGCTCCCCACATCGCTAAGGAAACACGATCATGGCCCGCAGCCATCCGCTCGATCGCTATCGCAACATCGGCATCATGGCGCATATCGACGCCGGCAAGACGACCACGACCGAGCGCATCCTCTATTACACCGGCAAGTCCTACAAGATCGGCGAAGTGCATGAAGGCACCGCGACGATGGACTGGATGGAGCAGGAGCAGGAGCGCGGGATCACGATCACGTCCGCCGCGACGACCTGCTTCTGGTCGGCGGAAGAGGGCAAGGGGCCCGAGCACCGCATCAACATCATCGATACGCCGGGCCACGTCGATTTCACCATCGAGGTCGAGCGTTCGCTGCGCGTGCTCGACGGCGCGGTCGCGTGCTTCGACGGCGTCGCCGGTGTCGAGCCGCAGTCGGAAACCGTGTGGCGTCAGGCCGACAAGTACGGCGTGCCGCGCATGTGCTTCGTCAACAAGCTCGATCGTACCGGTGCGGACTTCTATTTCTGCGTCGATTCGATCATCGAGCGTCTCGGCGCGCGTCCGGCCGTCCTGTATCTGCCGATCGGCATCGAGGGCGGCTTCAAGGGCCTCGTCGACCTGGTCGAGAACCGCGCGATCATCTGGCTCGAAGAGTCGCTGGGCGCGAAGTTCGAATATCAGGACATTCCTGCGGACATGGCCGACAAGGCCGCCAAGTATCGCAGCGAGCTGATCGAGATGGCCGTCGAGCAGGACGATGCGCTGATGGAGGCGTATCTCGAGGGCAACGAGCCGTCGGTCGCCGACCTCAAGAAGCTGATCCGCAAGGGTACGCTCGAGATGGCGTTCGTTCCGATCGTCTGCGGTTCGGCGTTCAAGAACAAGGGCGTCCAGCCGCTGCTCGACGCGGTGGTCGACTATCTGCCGAGCCCGCTCGACGTGCCGGCGATCAAGGGCGTCAAGCTCGACGGCGAAACGCCGGACGAGCGTCCGTCCTCCGACTCCGAGCCGTTCTCGGCGCTGGCGTTCAAGATCATGAACGATCCGTTCGTCGGCACGCTGACCTTCGCGCGCATCTATTCGGGCAAGCTCGAAGCGGCGTCGCAGGTCCAGAACTCGGTGAAGGACAAGAAGGAAAAGGTCGGTCGCATGCTGCTGATGCATGCGAACAGCCGCGAGGACATCCAGGAGGCTTTCGCGGGCGACATCGTCGCTCTCGCCGGCCTCAAGGATACCACGACCGGTGACACGCTCTGCGCGCAGAACGCCCCGATCATCCTCGAGCGGATGGAATTCCCCGAGCCCGTGATCGAGCTGTCGGTGGAGCCGAAGACCAAGGCCGACCAGGAGAAGATGGGCGTCGCGCTCAATCGTCTCGCCCGCGAGGATCCGTCGTTCCGCGTGTCGTCGGACGCCGAATCTGGCCAGACCATCATCAAGGGGATGGGCGAGCTCCACCTCGAGATCCTGGTCGACCGCATGAAGCGTGAGTTCAAGGTCGAGGCGAACGTCGGTGCGCCGCAGGTGGCGTATCGCGAATACCTCAAGAAGCCGGTCGACATCGACTATACGCATAAGAAGCAGTCGGGCGGCACCGGTCAGTTTGGCCGCGTCAAGGTGAAGCTGTCGCCGGGCGAGCGTGGCAGCGGCTTCGTCTTCAAGGACGAGATCAAGGGCGGTAACATTCCGAAGGAATATATCCCCGCGATCGAGAAGGGCTTCCGTGAAACCGCGGAAACCGGTTCGCTGGTCGGTTTCCCGATCATCGACTTCGAAGTCCTGCTGTACGACGGCGCGTACCACGACGTCGACTCGTCGGCGCTGGCGTTCGAAATCTGTGCCCGTGGCGCGATGCGCGAAGCGGCGCAGAAGTCGGGCATCACGCTGCTCGAGCCGGTCATGAAGGTCGAGGTCGTCACTCCGGAGGATTATCTGGGCGACGTCATCGGCGACATGAACAGCCGTCGTGGTCAGATCCAGGGCACCGACAGTCGCGGCAACGCGCAGACGGTCGAGGCGATGGTGCCGCTGGCCAACATGTTCGGCTACGTCAACGCGCTGCGTTCGTTCACGCAGGGCCGCGCGCAATACTCGATGCAGTTCTCGCATTACGACGAAGTGCCGCAGAACGTCGCTGACGAGGTCAAGGCGAAGCTCGCCTGAGGGGCGCGGGGCTGAGGCGACTTGGCCCCGAGACACCGAAGGCCGGACGGCGGGGCGACGCAGTCGAACCCGTCCGACGACGGATTTACTCCGTCGTCGGCCCCGCCGCACAGGGGCTGGCGTTACATACCAACTACCGCTACAGGGCCGCGTTCGCGTGGCCCCGGCGGCACCGAATTCGAATCAGAAGGTAGGAAAATGGCTAAGGCAAAATTCGAGCGGAACAAGCCGCACCTCAACATCGGCACCATCGGCCACGTCGATCACGGCAAGACGTCGCTGACCGCCGCGATCACCAAGGTGCTGGCAGAGACGACCGGCGGCACCGCGGTCGACTTCGCGAACATCGACAAGGCTCCGGAAGAGCGCGAGCGCGGCATCACGATCTCGACCGCGCACGTCGAGTATGAGACGACGAACCGCCACTATGCGCACGTCGATTGCCCGGGCCACGCCGATTATGTGAAGAACATGATCACCGGTGCGGCGCAGATGGACGGCGCGATCCTCGTCGTGTCGGCGACCGACGGCCCGATGCCGCAGACCCGCGAGCACATCCTGCTCGCCCGTCAGGTCGGCGTGCCGGCGATGGTCGTGTTCATGAACAAGGTCGATCTGGTCGACGACGAGGAAATCCTCGAGCTGGTCGAGCTGGAAATCCGCGAGCTGCTCAGCTCGTACGAATTCCCGGGCGACGATATCCCCATCATCAAGGGGTCGGCGACCTGCGCGCTGTCGGGTTCGAACGACAAGTTCGGCAAGGATGCCGTCACCGAGCTGATGCAGGCGGTTGACGACTACATCCCGCAGCCCGAGCGTCCGCTCGACAAGCCGTTCATGATGCCGATCGAGGACGTGTTCTCGATCTCGGGTCGCGGCACGGTCGTCACTGGCCGCGTCGAAACCGGCATCGTCAAGGTCGGCGAGGAAGTCGAGATCGTTGGTATCCACCCGACCGTCCGCAAGACCACGGTCACCGGCGTCGAGATGTTCCGCAAGCTGCTCGACCAGGGCCAGGCCGGCGACAACGTCGGCGCGCTGATCCGCGGCGTCGCCCGTGACGAGGTCGAGCGTGGCCAGGTGCTCTGCAAGCCGGGCTCGATCAAGCCGCACACCGACTTCCAGTCGGAAGTGTACGTGCTGTCGAAGGAAGAGGGTGGCCGTCACACGCCATTCTTCGCCAACTATCGTCCGCAGTTCTACTTCCGCACCACGGACGTGACCGGCACCGTCGAGCTGCCCGAGGGCACCGAGATGGTGATGCCGGGCGACAACATCGCCCTCGGCATCAAGCTGATCGCGCCGATCGCCATGGACGTCGGCCAGCGCTTCACCATCCGTGAGGGCGGTCGTACCGTCGGCGCGGGCGTCGTGAGCGGCATCGACAAGTAAGATAGCGGATCGGCGCCCCGGCGCCGGCCCGACACGCGGCGGCCCGGCTCTCCTCAAAAAAGGAGAGTCGGGCCGTTGCCATTTAATGAGGGCTCCTTTAAGGGCGCCCCTTCAAGTTTTACTGAGTTACGGCTCTTTCTCGTCGCCCCCGCCCAGCGTGGGGGTCTCATCCCGCCGGTCCAGCACCAGCGGCACGAGTCCTACGCTTCCATGCGGAGGAGACGGCCGGGGTCGTGCTCCATCGCATCGGTAGGGATCATGGACAGCAACATCCGCATTCGCCTCAAGGCGTTCGATCATCGCGTGCTCGACCAGGCGACCGGCGACATCGCCGACACCGCGCGTCGTACCGGCGCGCTCATCCGCGGTCCGATTCCGCTGCCCACGCGCATCGAGAAGTTCACCGTCAACCGCGGTCCGCACATCGACAAGAAGTCGCGCGAGCAGTTCGAGGTCCGCACCTACAAGCGCATGCTCGACATCGTGCAGCCGACCCCGCAGACGGTCGACGCGCTGATGAAGCTCGACCTCGCCGCGGGCGTTGACGTCGAGATCAAGCTGGCGTAATGGCCCGCATCCCGCGGTCGACGTCGATTCCCGCGGGTTTGCCGTTTCCGCCCTGGCGGAGCGGCCGGTTTGGGAACTCCGTCCTGCGGAGCACCTGACAGACACGAGATACCGCCGGCTCCCCGGAGCCGGGACAGCGTCTCCCGTCATGTCCCCGGCAACGGGGGCGACCAGCCCGGGACGGGGCGACGCAAAGACCTACGGGCTGGACTGGCACCGTTTCGGCGGTGTCGCACGCACGCACGGGAATGGTCCCGGGCGTGCCTCTGTAAAAGGAGTGCAGGATCATGCGTACTGGCGTGATCGCGAAGAAAATGGGTATGACCCGCCTGTTCCAGGACGACGGCCGCCACGTGCCGGTCACCGTTCTGCAACTCGAAGGCCTCCAGGTCATTGCCCGTCGCGAACAAGATCGTGATGGCTATACCGCCGTCCAGCTCGGTGCTGGCGTCGCCAAGGCTAAGAATGTCGCCAAGCCGCAGCGCGGCCACTTCGGCAAGGCCGAAGTCGAGCCCAAGGCGGTCGTCGCCGAATTCCGCGTCACCGAGGACAATCTCCTCGACGTCGGCGCAGAGATCTCGGCAGAGCATTTCGTCGCTGGCCAGCTGGTCGATATCCAGGGTCGTACCCAGGGTAAGGGCTTCGCCGGCGGCATGAAGCGCTGGAACTTCGGCGGTCTGCGCGCGACGCACGGCGTGTCGGTGTCGCACCGTTCGCTCGGTTCGACCGGTCAGCGTCAGGATCCGGGTCGCGTCTTCAAGAACAAGAAGATGGCCGGCCACATGGGCGACAAGTATCGCACGCAGCAGAACCTCGAGGTCGTCGGCACCGACGCCGAGCGCGGTCTGATCTTCGTGAAGGGTTCGGTCCCCGGTTCGAAGGGCGGCTGGCTGTTCGTGAAGGACGCGGTCAAGGTCAAGGCGCATGCCGAGGCTCCCTATCCCGCCAGCCTGAAGCAGGCTGCCAACAGCAACACCGCAGCCGACACGCCCGCAGAGACGAGCGCGCCGGAAGCTACCGACGGCCAGGAGGGCTGAACGTGAAGGTCAAGGTTCAATCCTTCGCCGGCACCGCTGCGGCGGACGTCGAGCTCAACGACGAGGTCTTCGGCCTCGATCCGCGCGCCGACATCCTGCACCGCGTGGTCACCTGGCAGCTCGAGAAGCGTCGCGAGACGGCTCGTGGCACCCGCGAGCGTGCGGACGTCGCCCGCACCGGCAAGAAGTTCGGTCGCCAGAAGGGCGGCGGTACGGCTCGCCATGGCGATCGTCGCGCTCCCGTCTTCATCGGCGGTGGTAAGGCTCACGGCGCCCGCGTCCGCGACTTCAACCCCGGCCTGAACAAGAAGGTTCGCGCGCTCGGTCTCAAGATGGCTCTGTCGAGCCATGCCAAGGCCGGCTCGCTGATCGTCATGGACAGCATCGTGGTCGAGGGCAACAAGACCAAGACGCTGGTCGGCGATCTCGCCAAGGTCGGCTTCGGCAAGACCGCGCTGGTCATCGATGGCGACGCCGTCGAGACGAGCTTCGCGCTGGCCGCTGGCAACCTCCATGGCATCAACGTGATGCCGTCGGCCGGTGCCAACGTCTATGACATCCTGAAGGCTGACACGCTGGTGCTGACCCGCGCGGCGGTCGAGAAGCTGGAGGCTCGCTTCAATGGCTAAGCAGCAGAAGGCCGTCGACAACCGTCATTATGACGTGATCGTCGCGCCGCACATCACCGAGAAGGCGACGCTGCTCTCCGAGCACAACGCCGTCGTGTTCAAGGTTGCGAACGACGCGACCAAGCCGCAGATCAAGGCTGCCGTCGAAGCTATCTTCGACGTCACCGTGACCGGCGTGAACACGATCGTCCAGAAGGGCAAGACCAAGAAGTGGAAGGGCGCTCCCTACCAGCGCTCCGACATGAAGAAGGCCATTGTCACCCTGAAGGACGGCCAGTCGATCGACGTAACCGAGGGGGCCAAGTAAGATGGCACTCAAGCATTATAACCCGACGAGCCCGGCCCGCCGCGGCCTGATCCTCGTCGACAAGTCCAGCCTGTACAAGGGCAAGCCGGTCAAGGCGCTGACCGAAGGCAAGCGCAAGACCGGTGGTCGCAACAACAAGGGCCATGTGACCTCGCGCGGCATCGCCGGCGGTCACAAGCAGAAGTACCGCTACGTCGACTTCAAGCGTCGCAAGTGGGACGTCGAGGGCACCGTCGAGCGGCTCGAGTACGATCCCAACCGCACCGCGTTCATCGCGCTGGTGAAGTATGCCGACGAAGAGCTGGCCTACATCATCGCGCCGCAGCGTCTGGCGCCGGGCGACAAGGTCCTCGCGGCCAAGAAGACCGACACCAAGCCGGGCAACGCGATGGAGATCGGCCAGGTCCCCGTCGGCACCATCGTCCACAACGTGGAGATGAAGCCGGGCAAGGGTGGCCAGATCGCCCGTTCGGCCGGCACCTACGTGCAGGTCGTGGGTCGCGACCGCGGCATGGTCATCGTCCGCCTCAACTCGGGCGAGCAGCGCTACATCCGTGGCGAGTGCATGGCGACGGTCGGTGCGGTGTCGAACCCGGACAACCAGAACCAGAACCTCGGCAAGGCCGGGCGTTCGCGCTGGATGGGCAAGCGTCCGCTGACCCGCGGCGTCGCCAAGAACCCGGTCGACCATCCGCACGGCGGTGGTGAAGGTCGGACCTCGGGCGGCCGTCATCCGGTCACCCCGTGGGGCAAGCCGACGAAGGGTGCGCGCACCCGTCACAATAAGTCGACCGACAAGATGATTATCCGGTCGCGTCATTCGACTAAGAGGAAGGGCTAACCATGGCTCGTTCAGTCTGGAAGGGCCCGTTCGTCGAACTGAGCCTTCTCAAGAAGGCGGAAACCGCGCAGGACGCCGGTGGCCGCGCGCCGATCAAGACCTGGTCGCGTCGTTCCACCATCCTGCCGTCGTTCGTCGGCCTCACGTTCAACGTCTACAACGGCCGCAAGTTCGTGCCGGTGTCGGTCAATGAAGACATGGTCGGCATGAAGCTGGGTGAATTCGCGCCGACGCGCTATTTCCCCGGCCACGCCGCCGACAAGAAGGGCAAGCGCTGATGAGCAAGCCAGTCTCCCCCCGCAAGGTCGGCGAAAAGGAAGCCCTTTCCGTCGGCACGCAGATCCGCGGTTCGGCGCAGAAGCTGAACCTGGTCGCTGCCCTGATCCGCAACAAGCCGGTCGGCGACGCGATGAACATCCTTGCCTTCTCGACGAAGGCGATGGCGGTCGACGCGCGCAAGGTGCTGGCCTCGGCCATCGCCAATGCCGAGAACAACCACAACCTCGACGTCGACGCCCTCGTCGTCGCCGAGGCGTCGGTCGGCAAGTCGATCACCATGAAGCGCTTCGCGACCCGCGGCCGTGGCAAGTCCACCCGCATCCTGAAGCCGTTCAGCCGTCTGCGCATCGTCGTGCGCGAGCAGGAAGAAGCATAATGGGTCACAAGAGCAACCCCATCGGCATGCGGCTCCAGATCAACCGGACCTGGGACAGCCGCTGGTTCGCCGAGGGCCATGATTATGGCCAGCTGCTGCTGGAGGATCTGAAGATCCGCGCCTTCATCATGAAGACGCTGCCGCAGGCCGCCATCTCCAAGGTCGTCATCGAGCGTCCGGCCAAGCTGTGCCGCATCTCGATCTTCGCTGCCCGTCCCGGTGTCATCATCGGCAAGAAGGGCTCGGACATCGAGAAGCTGCGCAAGACGATCGGCGCGATGACCAAGTCCGACGTGTCGCTGAACATCGTCGAGATCCGCAAGCCGGAGATCGACGCCAAGCTCGTCGCACAGGGGATCGCCGATCAGCTCGAGCGCCGTATCGCCTTCCGCCGCGCCATGAAGCGTGCGGTGCAGTCGGCGATGCGCCTGGGTGCCGACGGCATCCGCGTCGCCTGCGGCGGCCGCCTCGGCGGCGCCGAGATCGCGCGTTCGGAAAGCTATCGCGAAGGTCGGGTTCCGCTGCACACGCTGCGCGCGAACATCGATTATGCCGAGGCCCAGGCCCACACGTCCTACGGCGTGTGCGGCGTGAAGGTCTGGGTCTTCAAGGGCGAGATCCTCGGCCATGACCCGATGGCGCAGGACCGGCTGATGATGGAGGCTCAGACCTCCGGCGTCCGCCCGGCCCGCGACGACCGTCGTTAAGGACTGACACGATATGTTGCAGCCAAAGCGCACCAAATTCCGCAAGGCCTTCAAGGGCCGCATCCATGGCGACGCCAAGGGTGGCACCAGCCTCAACTTCGGGTCGTACGGCCTGAAGGCGATGGAGCCGGAGCGGATCACCGCACGCCAGATCGAGGCGGCCCGCCGCGCGATCACGCGTCACATCAAGCGCCAGGGGCGTTTGTGGATCCGCATCTTCCCGGACGTTCCCGTCTCGTCGAAGCCGGCCGAAGTCCGCATGGGCTCGGGCAAGGGTTCGCCGGAGTTCTGGGCCGCCCGCGTCAAGCCGGGCCGGATCCTGTTCGAGCTCGACGGCGTCGAAGGCAAGATCGCTGCCGAAGCGTTCGAGCGCGCCGCGATGAAGCTCCCGATCAAAGTCAAGGTCGTCGCCCGCCTGGGTGACACCAGCCACCTCGGAGGCGAATGATATCATGGCAAAGACCGATTTCGTCAGCCAGAGCGACGATCAGCTGTCCGAGAACCTCGGCCAGCTGAAGCGCGAGCAGTTCAATCTCCGCTTCCAGGCGGCGACGAACCAGCTCGAAAAGCCGAGCCGCGTCAAGGAAGTCCGTCGCGACATCGCGCGGATCAAGACCCTCCAGGCGCAGCGCACCAGCGCCGCGGCTGCCAAGTAAGGATAGTAGCACATGCCTAAGCGCGTGCTGACCGGGCTGATCGTCTCCGACAAGGGCGACAAGACGGTGGTTGTGAATGTCGAGCGCAAGGTCAAGCACCCGCTCTACGGCAAGATCATCCGTCGTTCGAAGAAGTACCACGCCCATGACGAGGCGAACGAATACAAGCAGGGTGAGACCGTGCGCATCGAAGAGACCGCGCCGATCTCCAAGCTGAAGACCTGGAAGGTCGTCGATCGGGTCAACACCCATGCGACGCCCGAGCGGGTCGACGTCGACGCATAATCCGGTGCCGGCTCCGGCCGGCTGACCGGATGAGGGCAGGGGGCTTGCCTCCTGCCAGCGGAGTGGTTACAGGGCCGCTCCCCCGGTGCAGTTCGCTGCGCCGGGGTCATTATTTTAGGCGGGGTTGGGTCGGTATCCACCCCATAGACGAGAAGGAAATGGATCGATGATCCAGATGCAATCCAATCTCGACGTCGCTGACAACAGCGGCGCGAAGCGGGTGCAGTGCATCAAGGTGCTGGGCGGCTCGAAGCGTCGCACGGCATCGGTTGGCGACATCATCGTCGTCAGCATCAAGGAAGCACAGCCCCGCGGTAAGGTGAAGAAGGGTGACGTGCATCGCGCCGTCATCGTCCGCACCGCCAAGGACATCCACCGTGCCGATGGCTCGACCATCCGCTTCGACGGCAACGCCGCCGTCCTGGTCAACAAGAACGAGGAGCCGATCGGCACCCGTATCTTCGGCCCGGTCGTGCGCGAGCTGCGTGGCAAGAAGCACATGAAGATCATCTCTCTCGCTCCCGAGGTGCTGTAATGGCTGCCGCGAAGATCAAGAAGGGTGACCGCGTCGTCGTTCTGTCCGGCAAGGACAAGGGCAAGACCGGCACCGTGACGCTGGCGATGCCCAAGGACGGCAAGGTCGTGGTCGAGGGCGTGAACATTGCGACCCGCCACAAGAAGCCGACCCAGGCGAACCCGCAGGGCGGCCTCGAGAAGATCGAAGCGCCGCTGCACATCTCGAAGGTCGCGCACGTGACCGCCGACGGCGAGCCCACCCGCGTCCGTTTCGAGACGCAGGACGGCAAGAAGGTCCGCGTGGCCGTCAAGACCGGAGACAAGATCGATGGCTGATGCAGTCTACAAGCCCCGGATGAAGGGCCTCTACGAAGAGACCATCATCAAGGCGATGGTCGAGAAGTTCGGCTACAAGAACGTCAACGAGATCCCGCGTCTGGACAAGATCGTCCTGAACATGGGTGTCGGCGAGGCGACCCAGGACAAGAAGCGCGTCGACCAGGCCGCTTCCGAGATGGAGCTGATCGCCGGTCAGAAGCCGGTGATCACCAAGGCGAAGAAGTCGATCGCGCAGTTCAAGCTGCGTGAAGGCATGCCGATCGGCGTGAAGGTCACCCTTCGCCGCGAGCGCATGTACGAATTCCTCGACCGGTTCATCACGATCGCGCTTCCCCGCGTCCGCGATTTCCGCGGGCTCAACCCGAAGAGCTTCGACGGCCGTGGCAATTACGCCTGCGGCATCAAGGAGCAGATCGTGTTCCCCGAGATCAACTATGACCGCATCGACAAGGTGCGCGGCATGGACGTGATCGTCACCACCACTGCGAAGACCGACGACGAGGCGCGCGAGCTGCTGCGTCTGTTCGGTTTCCCGTTTCCTCAGCCCGAGGCTGAAGAGCAGAAGCAGGCTGCGTGAGCAGCCTCGCTTTTCTGAAGTAAGGAAGAGAGCTTAAGTCCATGGCGAAACTGAGTTCGATCAACAAGAATGAGCGTCGCAAGAAGCTTGTGAAGCAATATGCTCCCAAGCTGGCGAAGCTGAAGGCGATGGCCAATGACCAGAGCCTCGACGAGAGCGAGCGTCTGATCGCCCGCCTCAAGATGGCGGAACTGCCGCGCAACTCGAACCCGACCCGGATCCGCAACCGTTGCGAGATCACTGGTCGTCCGCGCGCTTACTACCGCAAGTTCCGTCTCGCTCGCGTGATGCTTCGTGATCTGGCCAACAAGGGCATGATCCCGGGCCTCACCAAGTCGAGCTGGTAAGGATTCAATCATGGCATTGACCGATCCCCTGGGTGATTTGCTCACCCGCATCCGCAACGGCCAGCGCGCGAAGAAGGACTCCGTCCTTTCGCCCTCGTCGAAGCTGCGCATCCGCGTCCTCGACGTGCTCCAGCGCGAAGGCTACATCCGTGGCTACAGCGACGAGCAGATGGGCCCGGCCGCCGGCGTCCGCATCGAGCTGAAGTATTTCGAGGGCCAGCCGGCGATCAAGCACGTCGCGCGCGTCTCGAAGCCCGGCCGCCGCGTCTATTCCGGCTCGCAGGAACTGCCGCGCGTCCGCAACGGCCTCGGCATCACCATCGTCTCGACGCCTCGCGGCGTTCTGTCCGACGCGGAAGCGCGCGAGCAGAATGTCGGCGGCGAAGTCCTTGCGGAGGTCTTCTGATGAGCCGCATCGGTAAGAAGCCGGTTCCCGTCCCGGCCGGCGTGACGCCGTCGATCGACAAGGGCATCATCAGCGTGAAGGGTCCCAAGGGCACCCTCACCATGCCGATGCGCGACGAGATCAGCTACACGATCGAGGATGGCGGCATTTCGGTGCAGCCCGCGAACGACACCAAGCGCGCCCGTGCCTTCTGGGGCATGCAGCGCACGATGGTGCAGAACCTGGTGACCGGCGTGACCGACGGCTTCACCAAGAAGCTGCTCATCACCGGCGTCGGCTATCGTGCCGCGGCGCAGGGTCGCAACCTCAAGCTGCAGCTCGGCTACAGCCACGACGTCAACATCGACGTGCCGGAAGGCATCGAGGTCAAGACGCCGGACGCCACCACCGTCGAGATCAGCGGCTCGGACAAGCAGAAGGTCGGCCAGCTGGCCGCCGAGATTCGTCAGTGGCGCAAGCCGGAGCCCTATAAGGGCAAGGGCATCAAGTACGACGGCGAGTTCATCTTCCGCAAGGAAGGGAAGAAGAAGTAATGACCAAGGGTCTCTCTCTTTTCGCGAAGCGCCGTCGGCGCAATCGTACCGCGCTGAAGGCGCGTGCCGGCACCCGTCCGCGGCTGTCGATCCATCGTTCGGGCAAGCACATCTATGCCCAGGTCATCGACGACGTCGCCGGCAAGACCGTCGCGTCGGCATCGACGCTGGAAAAGGACGTGCGCGACCAGTCGGGCGCCAACGTCGCGGCAGCGACCGCAGTCGGCACCCGCGTGGCGGAAAAGGCCAAGGAAGCGGGCGTGACGCAGGTCGTGTTCGATCGTGGCGGCTTCCTCTATCACGGTCGTGTCAAGGCGCTGGCCGAGGCCGCGCGTGAAGCCGGATTGGAGTTCTAATAATGGCTGACGAGAACAACGTGCAGCCGGCAGCGGCTGAAGGCGCTCCCCAGGAGGCCAATGCGGCCCCCCAGGGTGGCCAGCAGGGCGGCTTCGGCGGTCCCGGCGGTGGTCGTGGTGGCCCCCGCGGCGGTCGCGGTGGTGGCGGTGGCGGTCGTGGTCCGGGTGGCCCCGGCGGCAATCGCGGCGGTCGTGACGGCGGTCGCGGTCGCGACAATCGTGGCGGTCGTCCCGGTCAGGACGATGGCGGCGAAGAGCTGATCGAGAAGCTGGTTCACATCAACCGCGTCTCGAAGACGGTGAAGGGCGGCAAGCGCTTCGGCTTCGCGGCGTTGGTCGTCGTGGGCGACGGCAAGGGCCGGGTCGGCTTCGGCCACGGCAAGGCGCGCGAAGTGCCGGAAGCCATCTCCAAGGCCACTGCGGCCGCGAAGAAGGCGATGGTTCGCGTTCCCCTGAAGGACGGCCGTACGCTGCATCATGACGGCAACGGCCACTTCGGTGCCGGTCGCGTGACGCTCCGTTCGGCGCCGCAGGGCACCGGCATCATCGCGGGTGGCCCGATGCGCGCCATCTTCGAGAGCCTGGGTGTCGCCGACGTCGTGACCAAGTCGATCGGCACGTCCAACCCCTACAACATGATCCGCGCCACGTTCGAGGCACTGGGTGAGCAGACTTCGCCGAAGTCGGTCGCGCAGCGCCGTGGCAAGAAGATCGCCGACCTGCTCGGCCGCGGTGGTTCGCAGACCGCCGAGGCGGATGCTGCGGCCGTCGTGGAGTAATCGACATGGCGACTATCAAGATCAAGCAGACCGGTTCGCCGATCCGCCGGACCAAGGACCAGCGCGCGACGCTGATCGGTCTCGGCCTCAACAAGATGCACAAGATCTCGGAGCTGGAAGACAGCCCCGAGGTCCGCGGGATGATCCGCAAGGTGCAGCACATGGTCGAGGTGCAGGGCTAACCCCCTTCGCGTTCACCTAGTGACAAATACGGGGAAGGGGGCTAACCGGCCCCCTTCCTTTTTCCATGTTTTTCCGTCCGCGCGACAAAAGCGAAAGCGAGTGCATATCATGAAGCTCAACGAACTCCGCGACAACCAGGGTGCCCGCAAGTCCAAGATCCGCGTCGGACGCGGCATCGGCTCGGGCAAGGGCAAGACCGGCGGCCGCGGCCAGAAGGGTCAGAAGAGCCGCGAGGGCGTCAGCATCGCCGGCTTCGAGGGCGGCCAGATGCCGCTCCACATGCGTCTGCCGAAGCGTGGCTTCAACAACATCTTCGCCAAGGATTATGCCGAGGTGAACACCGGGGCGATCCAGAAGGCGATCGACGCGGGCAAGCTGTCGGCCGAGGGCACGATCGACCAGGCGGCGCTGAAGGCAGCCGGCCTCGTCCGTGGTGGCAAGGACGGCGTCCGTCTGCTCGCCAAGGGCGAACTGACCACCAAGCTGGCGTTCCACGTCGCGGGCGCATCGGCCGGCGCGAAGGCGCAGGTCGAGAAGACCGGCGGCTCGCTCGAGATCCCGGTCGTCGTTCCCGCTGCCGAAAAGGCTGCCGCCAAGAAGGGCGTGCAGTATAAGGCACGCCAGGAAAAGAAGGCGTCGTTCAAGGCGTAAGCGCTTCTGTTCCCCGGCGGAGGCCGGGGTCCAGTGACGAGCCGCTCGCGACTGGACCCCGGTCTTCGCCGGGGAACATCGCTCTATAGGTTAGACAACCTTCGGAGCATGACTATATGAGCGGCGGGGCGGTTCAAACGCATCCCGCCGTTTTTGTTTCCAGGACACCGACACGCATGGCATCCGCAGCCGACCAGATGGCGCAAAGCATCAGCCTCGCGAAATTCGCGAAGGCGACCGACCTCAAGAAGCGGCTGTGGTTCACGATCGGTGCGCTGATCGTCTTCCGCCTGCTCAGCTACGTGCCGCTGCCGGGGATCGACCCGACCGCGCTCAACCTGCTCAGCGAGCGGACGACGGGCGGCGTCCTCGATTTCTTCAACACCTTCTCGGGCGGTTCGCTCAGCCGCATGTCGCTGATCGCGCTCGGCGTGATGCCGTACATCACCGCCTCGATCGTCGTGCAGCTCGCCACCTCGCTGTCGCCGCAGCTCGCCGCGATCAAGAAGGAAGGCGAATCGGGCCGCAAGAAGCTCAACCAGTATACCCGCTACGGGACGGTCGCGCTGACCGCGATCCAGGGCTATTTCATCGCCGTCGGGCTGGAGGCGCTCAGTGCCACCAACGGCGTCGCAGCGGTGATCGAGCCGGGCATGACCTTCCGCGTCGCGGCGGTCATCAGCCTGATCGGCGGCACGATGTTCCTGATGTGGCTGGGCGAGCAGATCACCAGCCGCGGTATCGGCAACGGCGTGTCGCTCATAATCATGGCCGGGATCGTCGCGCATCTGCCGACCACGCTCGTCAACCTGCTCGAAGGCGGCCGGTCCGGCTCGATCGACGCGGTCCGGCTGATCGGCATCGTCATCGCGGTCGTCGCGCTGATCCTGTTCATCTGCTTCATGGAACGCGCGCAGCGCCGCATCCTGATCCAGTATCCCAAGCGCCAGACGCAGCGCGGCATGCAGGCCGATCGCAGCCACCTGCCGCTGAAGATCAACACTGCGGGCGTGATCCCGCCGATCTTCGCCTCGTCGCTGCTGCTGATGCCGCTGACGATCAGCCAGTTCGCCGGGCAGCGCGTCGCGGGCGAATCGAAGTGGGGCGATTTCATCATCACCCTCAACCAGTATCTGGCGCACGGGCAGCCGGTGTACATGGCGCTCTACGCCGCCGGCATCATCTTCTTCTCGTTCTTCTACACCGCGGTGGTGTTCAACCCCGAAGAAACGGCGGACAATCTGAAGCGCTACGGCGGCTTCATCCCCGGCATCCGTCCCGGCAAGAACACCGAGACCTATTTCGATTACGTCCTGACCCGCATCACCGTGATCGGCGCGGCCTATCTGACGATCATCTGCCTGTTGCCGGAATATCTCGTCTCGGCGCTGTCGATCCCCTTCTATCTGGGCGGCACCAGCCTGCTGATCGTGGTCAACGTCACCATGGATACGGTGACGCAGATCCAGTCGCACCTGCTGGCCCACCAGTATGGCGATCTCATCAAGAAGGCGAAGCTGAAGGGCGGGCGTCTCCGCTAAAGGCGGGGCGACGCGTGTAAACAGGGGAGTGCGGCTGTGAACATCATCCTTCTTGGGCCGCCGGGTGCGGGCAAGGGCACCCAGGCGCAACGGCTGATGGCCGCCCGCGGCATGGTCCAGCTGTCGACCGGCGACATGTTGCGTGCCGCGGTCAAGGCGGGCACGCCCGTCGGGTTGCAGGCGAAGGCGGTGATGGAAGCGGGGGAACTCGTGTCCGACGACATCGTCTCGGCGCTGATCGGCGAGCGGCTCGACCAGGGCGTCGCCGGCGGGGCGATCTTCGATGGCTATCCGCGGACCGCCGCGCAGGCGCAGGCGCTCGATTCGTTGCTCGAGGCGCGCGGCCTGACGCTCGATCACGTCATCGAACTCGAGGTCGACGAAGCCGCGCTGATCGAGCGCGTCGAGGGGCGCTATACCTGCGCCAAGTGCGGCGAAGGCTATCACGACCGGTTCAAGCATCCGAAGGTCGATGGCGTCTGCGATGTCTGCGGCTCGACCGAGTTCAAGCGCCGGCCGGACGACAATGCCGAGACGGTCCGCACCCGCATGCAGGAATATCGCGCCAAGACCGCGCCGATCCTGCCGATCTACCAGACCCGCAATCTGGTGCAGCGCGTGAACGGCATGGCGGACATCGACCATGTGTCGCAGGCGATCGCGAGCATTCTGGACGGCGACGCGGCCTAGATCCGACCCGCCCCCCGGCACGACGCAGGGACGACCTGCGCTGCCATGGGGCGGGACGTTTGCCGCGTTTGTGATCCCTCTCATACGCCTGCTCCGGCAGCGGCCGGGGGCGGCCGGGCGGGCGTTCGCCGTGACATCCGGCCACCATCCGGCCGGCACATATTGCGACAACCATGATGCTTTTGTCATGTCGTGGTCATCGCCCCGCCAAGCGCCTCCGCCTACAACGAACCCACGGTCGCAGCGCGGCCGGCAAGTTCGATGAGATCGGTGCCCGACACTCCCGGGGGTGCCGTAGGGGGCCGGCGGAAGGGATGCTTTCCGCCGGCCTTTCCTGTAGAAGACTGGCGTGAGGAAGCACCCGTGACCCGCAAGATCCTGATCGTGGAGGATGACAGCTCGACCGCGGCCTATCTTGCCAAGGGGCTGTCCGAGGCCAGCTATTCGGTCGAATCGGCGCGCGACGGACGCGACGGGCTATTCCTCGCCAGCGAAGGGATTTTCGACCTCATCATCGCCGATCGCATGCTGCCGGGCCTGGACGGCCTGTCGATGGTCAGTGCGATCCGCGCCGCGGGCATTGCTACGCCGGTGCTCGTTCTGTCCGCGCTCGCCGCGGTCGACGACCGCGTCGACGGGCTCAAGGCAGGGGCCGACGATTATCTCTGCAAGCCGTTTTCCTTCGCCGAACTGTCGGCGCGGATCGAGGCGCTGGTCCGCCGGTCCGACCGCGCGGCGACCGAACCGACCAGGACGCGGCTCGCGGTCGGCGATCTCGAGATCGACCTGCTCGCGCGTCACGTCACCCGTGCCGGACGGGCGATCCCGCTCGGCGCACGCGAATTCAACCTGCTCGAATTCCTCGCCCGGCATGCCGGTCAGGTCGTCACCCGCACGATGATGCTGGAGAAGATCTGGAACTATCATTTCGACCCGGGCAGCAATGTCGTCGACGTGCATATCGGCCGCCTGCGCCGCAAGCTGGAGGATGGTTTCGCTTCGCCGATCCTCCATACGGTACGCGGCGCGGGATATCGGCTTGCGGCCGATCCGGTCTGACCGCGGTTCGCTTTCGTCCGTGAACCGGCTAAGGCAGGCCATGCGCCTGTCCGTCACCGCCCGCATCGCCTTGTTGTCGATCGGTCTGGCCCTCGTCTCCAACCTCGTGCTGGTCGGATTCGTCTGGAAGCAGACGGATGCGGCGGTGATCGGCACCGTCCGACGCGAGACGATCGAGCAATCTGACGCGATGCGGTCGATCTACCATGTCGGTGGCCTGCCCGCGGTGGTCGAGGCGATCGGCCATGCACGCGCGACGGGCGATACGTCGCTGCTGCTGGCGGTGCTCGACAGCCGCGGCGTACGGATCGCCGGCTTCGCGCCCGCGGGGATCGCGCTACCGCTGACGCCCAGCCCGTTTCGCATCGCTGATCTCGACCCGGCCCGGGCGACCGGCGACATCGGCTATACGCTGCGACCGATCGGCCGCTACTGGCTGCTCACCGGCCGCCGGCTCGATCTGGTCGAGGCGGAGCGGCGCGCGATCGAGGGCGCGCTGGCGGTGGCGGTGCTGCTGTCGCTGGTGCTCGGCGTTGGCGCGGGACTCGTGCTGGCGCGCTATGTCGGCATGCGGCTCAACCGGATCGCCGCGGTGATCGAGGCGGCGGGGGAGGGCGATCTTTCGCGACGCGTGCCGGTGGCAGCGAGCCGGCGCGACGCCTTCGACCGGCTCGCCAACCAGCTCAACCTCATGCTCGGCAAGCTCGAACGGCTGATGGTCGAACTGCGCCTCGTCACCGACAGCCTCGCGCACGACCTGCGCTCGCCGCTCAGCCGGCTGCGGACCAAGACCGAACAGGCGGTGCTGATCGCGGACCCCGCCGCGCGCGAGGCGGCGCTGGGCGGGCTGCTTGCCGAAACCGATCTGGTCATGCGGATGCTGACGATGCTCATCGAGATCAGCCGGTCGGAGGCGGTGTCGCGCGACCGGTTCATCGAGGTCGAGCCTGCCGAACTGGTCGAGGAGATCGCCGAACTCTACGAACCGGTCGCGGAGGAGGCGGGGTTCGCCTTCACCACCGCGATCGACGATACGGCGCCGGCGATGCTGCTCCACCGCGAATTGCTGAGCCAGGCGATCACCAACCTGATCGACAATGCGTTGAAGCACGCCGCGAGCGGCGGGGTGCTGACGCTCCGGCTGGTCTGCCTGCCGCAGGCGATCGCGATCCAGGTCGAGGATCGCGGCAGCGGCATCGCGGAGGCGGACCGGGCGCAGGCGCTGAAGCGATTCGGCCGGCTCGATTCCGCCCGGACGACGCCGGGGGCGGGGCTCGGCATGGCGCTGATCGAAGCGGTGGCGCGGTTGCACAACGGCCGGTTCGAGCTTGCCGACAACGCACCGGGGCTGATCGCGCGGATCGTCCTGCCGGTCTGACGCCGCGACTTCGTCGCATTTCCGCCCCGGCTGAGGGTTAACCACTTGCTAGCCCGGGTCCGATAGTGTGTTGGACGGGCGCGGCCGGGGGGCTGCATCTTATCGAGGGGCTTTGCGCCGGGTTCGGCAAGAAGGAGCGTTATGCTTGGGGCGATCGTGTTCACCTATGGCATGCTGATGAGCTTCGTGTTGCAGGGGGCATCCCGCAACGCGAAGCTGAAGCGGCCCAATCCGCCGATGCTGCAATATGTCGGCTACGTATTGTGCGGCCTGTCCGCCGGACTGTCGGGGCTGCTGCTGCTCATGGCTTTCACCGCGAAGGCCCCGTTTCCCCTGATGTGACCGGCAGGCGCGCTCAGGCAGCGCGGCGGGTGCCGAGGGCCGCGTCGATCCGGGCGATCAGCTCGCCGAGCGCGGGCGGCGACCATGGCGTACCGACGCCGGGCGCGGGGGCCTGCATCTTTCTGGCGATTCGACTATAAGCGTGTTGCGACGGAGCCATCTGCATATCCTCTGACCGGGAGGCGCTGTGGTCCGTCCGCCGCTACCAAATGGTTAACGGGCCGGCAGGACGTTGACCGAACTGTCGAAACCGGAACCGCCAGCCCCGCGGCCCTCCCACAGGATCATCATGGACGCCCTCAGTCTGTTCGGCCTTTTTGCCATTCTGTTCATGCTCCTGTGCTATCTGATGGAGGAACGGTCGCCGTGGTGGACGTTCGGGTTCGCCATCGGATGCCTGCTCAGCTCGACCTACGGGTTTCTGCAGGGGGCTTGGCCGTTCGGTGCGGTCGAGCTGTTGTGGACGGCCATCGCGCTGCGCCGCTGGTGGATCGCGCTCGCCAAGCGACGGACGGTGGAACCGGTCGCTTGACACGGCGTTTGCGCGCGCCTACCTGCCTTTCCCTCCGAAATACCGGTTGCTCCGGCGGCGCTCGTTTGCGCTCGCCGCGTTTTGCGTAGACGCGAACAGGGGCGGGCGGTGTTGCTCGGAGGATGCGACGAGATGGGGGTCGTGCGGCCATGCCGAACCCCGTGGAGCTAGGAGAAACATTTCATGGCACGTATCGCGGGTGTCAATATCCCGACCAACAAGCGCGTGGTGATCGCGCTGACCTACATCCACGGCATTGGTCTGACCAAGTCGAAGGAAATCACGGCCAAGCTGAACATCGCGCCCGAGCGTCGCGTTCAGGACCTGACCGATCAGGAAGTTCTGCAGATCCGCGAGACGATCGACGCCGACCACACGGTCGAGGGCGATCTGCGTCGTGAAACCGCGATGAACATCAAGCGCCTGATGGATCTGGCCTGCTATCGCGGCCTGCGTCATCGCAAGGGCCTGCCGGTCCGCGGCCAGCGCACGCACACCAATGCGCGCACCCGCAAGGGCAAGGCAAAGCCGATCGCCGGCAAGAAGAAGTAAATCGGCCCGGGGACGATTTACTCCGCCGGAGGCTCCCGACGTTCGCCGTCGATCCTCTGGCGTTTCAGCTAGATTAAGGTCAGGACTCATCCATGGCACGTGAACCGCAGCGTATTCGCCGTCGCGAACGCAAGAACATCACCGCCGGCGTCGCCCATGTGTACGCCAGCTTCAACAACACCATGATTACCATCACCGACGCGCAGGGCAACGCCATCTCGTGGTCGTCCGCCGGCATGATGGGCTTCAAGGGCAGCCGCAAGTCGACCCCGTATGCCGCTCAGGTGGCCGCGGAAGACGCCGGCAAGAAGGCCGCCGAGCACGGCGTCCGCACCCTCGAAGTCGAAGTGAAGGGTCCGGGTTCGGGCCGTGAATCGGCGCTGCGCGCGTTGCAGGCGGTCGGTTTCCAGATCACCTCGATCCGTGACGTCACCTCGATCCCGCACAATGGCGTGCGGCCGTCGAAGCGTCGTCGCGTCTGATCTCTCACGCGCCGGCTGACGAGTCGGCGCGTCTTTCTCCCGGCTGGAGCTGCCCCCTGTTCCGGCCCAAATTAGGGGACACCTGTGTCTGTCAATGCAAAGAACTGGCAGGAACTGAAGAAGCCCAACGGCCTTGAGAAGAAGGGCGGCGATGGCAAGCGCAAGGCTACCTTCGTGGCCGAGCCGCTGGAGCGTGGTTTCGGCCTGACGCTTGGCAACGCGCTGCGCCGCGTGCTGCTCTCCTCGCTGCAGGGTGCCGCCGTCACCTCGATCAAGATCGAGAACGTGCTGCACGAATTCTCCAGCCTGGCCGGCGTCCGCGAGGACGTCACCGACATCGTTCTGAACGTCAAGCAGATCGCCATCCGCATGCAGGGCGAGGGGCCGAAGCGCCTCCAGCTCTCGGCGACCGGGCCCGGCGAAGTGAAGGCCGGCGACATCGCCGTGTCGGGCGATATCGAGGTGATGAACCCCGATCTGGTCCTCTGCCACCTCGACGAAGGCGCGACGCTCAACATGGAGCTGACCGCCGACATCGGTAAGGGCTATGTTCCCGCGACCGCCAACCGTCCGGCCGACGCGCCGATCGGCCTGATCCCGGTCGATGCGCTGTATTCGCCGGTACGTCAGGTGTCGTACAAGGTCGATCCCACCCGCGTCGGGCAGGACCTCGATTACGACAAGCTGACGCTGACGATCGAAACCGACGGCACGGTGACCCCGGAAGACGCGGTGGCCTATGCCGGTCGCATCCTCCAGGACCAGCTCGCGCTGTTCGTCCACTTCGACGATTCGGCGATCACGCGCTCGTCCGCGCCGATCGGCCAGGCGGCTGCTCCGGCGGCCGGTGGCGAGACGGCGGGCGACACCCAGCAGATCAACCGTTACCTTCTCAAGAAGGTCGACGAGCTCGAACTGTCGGTGCGTTCGGCGAACTGCCTCAAGAACGACAACATCATCTATATCGGTGACCTGGTCGGCAAGACCGAGGCCGAGATGCTCCGGACCCCGAACTTCGGCCGCAAGTCGTTGAACGAGATCAAGGAAGTCCTCTCGTCCATGGGCCTGCGCCTCGGCATGGAAATCCCGGGCTGGCCGCCCGAGAACATCGAAGAGATGGCGAAGAAGCTCGAGCAGGAAATCATGGGGTAATCGCAGGCAGATAGCCTCGGCTATCTGCCGTCTCGGCGATGACCTCGGCCGACGGGCGGGGAAGCGGCCACGCCGCGACACCGTCCCGTTCGACGTGACCGGTGCGGCTTCGCCGCACCGCCACCCGGCCAGAGTTCAAGAGGTCCCGGCTCGAGCCGGGACGACGGTTACCGGTCGGCTCACCGTCCCGACCAGATCTGGGGTTCCGTGAAACGGCCCCTTAACGAACGAAGGAATTACCCATGCGTCATCGCGTTGGCGGTCGTAAGCTGCAGCGTACCTCGGCCCATCGTACGGCCCTGTTCCGCAACATGTCGGCCGCGCTCATCAAGCATGAGCAGATCACCACCACCGTCGCCAAGGCGAAGGAACTGCGCCCCTACGTCGAGAAGCTCATCACGCTGGCGAAGAAGGGTGGCCTGTCCAACCGTCGTCTCGCGCATGCGCGGCTGCTCGACGATGCGCAGCTGGTGAAGCTGTTCGACGTGCTCGCGTCGCGCTACGCCGACCGCAACGGCGGTTACACCCGCATCATCAAGGCCGGCATCCGCGCGTCGGACGCCTCGCCGATGGCGATCATCGAATTCGTCGATCGCGACGTCTCGGCGAAGGGCCAGGATTCGGGTCCGGTCCAGTCGGACGAGGATTTCGACGAGGCGGCGTAAGAGCCAGCGAAGCTGGACCCGAGGCTGACGCCTCGTCCGGCCGGCGTCGCTACAGCGACGTCCGACGACTCGGCTTTGCCGGGTCGCTACCCATCGAAGGGGCCGCACCAGCGATGGTGCGGCCCCTTTTTGGTTATAGTCCGATACCGACTGCCGCCGCGGCAAAGCCGCGTCGTCGGACGGGGCCAAGCCCCGCCGGCCGGGCTTGGCCTTATGCGGCTGCGCCGCTAAGGCCTGCGCCCATGCAGCACACCGACAGCATCCTCATCGTCGATTTCGGCAGCCAGGTGACCCAGCTCATCGCCCGCCGCGTCCGCGAAGCCGGCGTCTATAGCGAGATCGCCCCCTTCCAATCCGCCGAAGAGGCATTCGACCGGATCAGGCCCGCTGGCATCATCCTGTCCGGCGGTCCCGCGTCGGTGACGCTGGCGACCAGCCCGCGCGCGCCGCAGCGGTTCTTCGAGGCGGGCATCCCCATCCTCGGCATCTGCTACGGCCAGCAGCTGATGAGCGCGCAGCTCGGCGGCAACGTCGTCATCTCCGGCGACGGCGGCGAATTCGGCAAGGCGTTCGTCGACGTCAAGTCCGACTGCGGCCTGTTCCACGGCCTGTGGGCCGAGGGCGAACGCCATCAGGTCTGGATGAGCCACGGCGACAAGGTCGATGCGCTGCCGCCCGGCTTCGTCCCCGTCGCCACCTCCGAAGGCGCGCCCTTCGCGATCGTCGCCGACGAGGCGCGGCGTTTCTACGGCGTCCAATTCCACCCGGAGGTCGTCCATACGCCCGACGGCGGCAAGCTGATCGCCAATTTCGCGCGCCACGTCTGCGGCCTCGCCGGCGACTGGACGATGGCCGAGTTCCGCGACGCCAAGATCGCCGAGATTCGCGAACAGGTCGGCACGGGCAAGGTGATCTGCGGCCTGTCGGGCGGGGTCGATTCCTCCGTCGCCGCGCTGCTGATCCACGAGGCGATCGGCGACCAGCTGACCTGCGTCTTCGTCGATGGCGGCATCCTGCGGGCCGGGGAGGCGGAGCAGGTCGTCGGCCTCTTCCGCGGCCATTACAACATCCCGCTCGTCCATGTGCAGGCGCAGACGCTGTTCATGAACGGCCTCGCCGGCGTCACCGACCCCGAGGCGAAGCGCAAGTTCATCGGCAAGACCTTCATCGACGTGTTCGAGGCGGAGGCGAAGAAGATCGGCGGTGCCGAGTTCCTCGCGCAGGGTACGCTCTACCCCGACGTGATCGAGAGCGTTAGCTTCACCGGCGGTCCGTCGGTGACGATCAAGAGCCACCACAATGTCGGCGGCCTGCCCGAGCGCATGAACATGAAGCTGGTCGAGCCGCTGCGCGAACTGTTCAAGGACGAGGTGCGGGCGCTCGGCCGCGAGCTCGGCCTGCCCGACGTCTTCGTCGGTCGCCATCCGTTTCCCGGACCCGGCCTCGCCATCCGCATCCCCGGCGAAGTGACGCAGGAGCGTTGCGACATCCTGCGCAAGGCGGATGCGGTCTATCTCGAGGAAATCCGCAACGCCGGCCTGTATGATGCGATCTGGCAGGCGTTCGCCGTGCTGCTGCCGGTGCGCACGGTTGGCGTGATGGGCGACGGGCGCACCTATGACCACGTCCTCGCGCTGCGCGCGGTGACGTCGACGGATGGCATGACCGCGGAGGTGTTCGACTTCCCGAGCGACTTCCTGCCGCGCGTCGCGACGCGGATCGTCAACGAGGTGAAGGGCGTCAACCGCGTCGTCTACGACTACACCTCCAAGCCGCCCGGCACGATCGAGTGGGAATGACCTCGCCGCAGCGCGCTTGACCTGCGTCGCTTCTTGTCTGACAAGAGGCGCGGCAAGGGGAGAGGAACGGACGTTCCCCCGCGGACAGGCGCCGGCAGGCGAGGGAGAGCGACCGATGAAGACGATAATGACCGCGCTGGCGTTGGTTCTGGCTGCGTCCGCTCCCGTGATGGCGCAGGATGTGGCCCCTCCCGCCGACACCGTCATCGTCCATGGCGACCGGCCAGCGCCCAGGTTCGACAAGCGCATCTTCGGCCAGTTCGCCGAGCATCTGGGCACCGGCATCTACGGCGGCATCTGGGTGGGCAAGGGCAGCCGCATCCCCAATGTCGACGGCTACCGCCGCGACGTGCTCGACGCGCTGAAGGCGATCCGCGTGCCTGTCGTCCGCTGGCCCGGCGGCTGCTTCGCCGACGAATATCACTGGCGTGAGGGGATCGGTGCTCCGTCGAAGCGCAAGGTGAAGATCAACACCAACTGGGGCGGCGTGACCGAGGACAATGCGGTCGGTACGCACGAATTCATGAACTATTCCGAGATGCTCGGCGCCGAACCCTACGTGTCGGGCAACGTCGGCAACGGCACGCCGAGCGAGATGGCGGAATGGGTCGAATATATGACCTCGCCGACCGGATCGAGCCTCGCCAAGGAGCGTGCCGCCAACGGCCGCAAGACGCCCTGGGCGCTGCCGATGTTCGGGATCGGCAACGAATTGTGGGGCTGCGGCGGCAATATGCGCCCCGAATATGCCGCCGACATCACGCGACGCTACGGCACCTTCCTGAAGATGCCCGAGGGGCAGAAGGTGATGAAGATCGCCAGTGGCGCCAATGCCGAGGATTACAACTGGACCGAAGTGATGATGCGCGATGCCGGCCGTCATTTCGACGGGATCGGCGTGCATTATTACACCATTCCCTATGACTGGAAGCACAAGGGCGCCGCGACCGGCTTCGACGAGGATCAATGGGCGCGGACGCTCGCCAAGACCGTCAAGATGGAAGAGCTGATCGCGAAGCATGCGGCGGTCATGGACAAGCATGATCCGCAGAAGCGCGTCGCGCTGCTCGTCGACGAATGGGGCACCTGGTACGATCAGGAACCCGGCAGTCATCCGGGCTTCCTCTACCAGCAGAATTCGCTGCGCGATGCGCTGGTCACCAGCCTGAACTTCGACATCTTCGCCCGCCACACCGACCGGCTGCGCGGCGCAAACATCGCGCAGATGGTCAACGTGCTCCAGGCGATGATGCTGACCGACGGCAGTCGCATGGTCAGGACGCCGACCTATTGGGTGTTCGACCTCTACAAGGATTATCAGGACGGCATCGTCCTGCCGGCCGACGTCCAGTCGCGCTGGTATTCCAAGAACCAGTGGGTGCTGAAGGCGGTCAGCGCCAGCGCGGTGCGCGGTGCCGATGGCGTGGTTCACATGGGACTGACCAACGTCGATCCCAACCGGCCCGCGACCGTGACGGTGCAACTGGACGGCGTCGCCGGCGGGGCGGTGACCGGCCGCATCCTCACCGCCGCGACGATGGACGCGCACAACACCTTCGACGCGCCGAATGCGGTGGTACCGGCCGCCTTCGCCGGGGCGACGCTGGCGGGGGGCAAGCTGCAGGTAACGCTGCCGGCCAAGTCGGTGGTAATGCTGGATATTCGCTAAGGGAAGGGGAGGGATTGGCGCGCCCCGTATAGCGCCCCGTATAGCGAATGCGGGCACTCAGGCCGTTGGCAGATTTCGGTTCGAATGAAGTGAGGTTGAGCGGAGGCTGACGCATCGCGATCGGGTCGGCACCCATCGGTGTCATTGCTCAGCCGGGTCGGAGCGGCGCGGACGTCCATGAGGCGAAAAACGCCGATGTGGTGCGCACTGCCTGTCCCGCGCATCCGGTTTATGCCAAAAGCCGGACATGACTGTATCCAATCGCCGCCCGATCGGGAATCGCGCATGACCGCGATCGGCATCTATGGCAGCAGCGGCCGGATGGGCCGTGCGATCGCCGAACAGATCGCGGTGGAGGGCGCGACGCTCGCCGGCGGCGTCGATGCGGGCGGCGACCCGGCGGCGCTGGCGCAGCGGTCGGACGTGCTCGTCGACTTCTCGACCTCCTCGGCGCTCGAGGCGCATCTCGCCATCGCCCGCGCCGCCGGCACGCCCTTGGTCATCGGTACCACCGGCCTTACCCAGGCGCAGCATGCCGCGATCGATGCCGCCGCGGCCGATATCGCGGTGCTGCAGACCGGCAACACCTCGCTCGGCGTCACGCTGCTGGCGCAGCTGGTGCGCGAGGCGGCGGCGAAGCTCGGCACCGACTGGGATATCGAGATCGTCGAGAGCCACCACCGGCACAAGGTCGACGCGCCCTCGGGCACCGCGATCCTGCTCGGCGAGGCGGCGGCGGCAGGGCGGGGGACGACATTGTCCGAACTGCGCGTCGACGGCCGCGCCGGGCTCACCGGCGCGCGGACCGAGGGGACGATCGGCATGGCGTCGCTGCGCGGCGGGTCGGTGATCGGCGACCATAATGTCGTCTTCGCCAGCGAGGGCGAGCGGATCGAGCTCGCGCATCTGGCGCAGGACCGCAGTATCTTCGCCCGCGGTGCGGTGCGCGCCGCGCTGTGGATCGCGGACCAGCCGCCCGGGCGCTACCGCATGGGCGACGTACTCGGGCTGTGAGCGCGGTGCGGTGAAGAAGGCGGACGTCTTCGAATTCTACCGCCGGCTGGCGGAGGCGAACCCGCATCCGGAAACGGAACTCGAATCGGGCAATGCCTATCAGCTGTTGGTTGCGGTCGTGCTGTCGGCACAGGCGACCGATGCCGGGGTCAACAAGGCGACGCGCGCCCTGTTCGCGACGGTGACGACACCCGAACAGATGGTGGCGCTCGGCGTTGACGCGCTCAAGCGGCATATCCGCACGATCGGCCTGTACAACACCAAAGCGAACAACGTCATCGCCCTCTCCGAAACCCTGATCGCCGAACACAACAGCCAGGTGCCCGACGACCGTGCGGCGCTGGAGCGCCTGCCGGGAGTCGGCCGCAAGACCGCCAATGTCGTCCTCAACGTCGCCTTCAGTGCGGAGACGTTCGCGGTCGATACGCATATCTTTCGCGTCGGCAACCGCACCGGCCTTGCCCGGGGCAAGACGCCGCTCGCGGTCGAACTGAAGCTCGACAAGGCCACCCCGCAGCCCTTTCGCCTCCACGCGCACCACTGGCTGATCCTGCATGGTCGCTACGTCTGCAAGGCGCGGCGGCCCGAATGCTGGCGCTGCATCGTCGCCGACCTGTGCGCCTACAAGCCCAAGACCCCGCCGCCGAAAGCGGTCGCCGCATAAACCCACTGGCGCAGCCCGCGGGGCTTTGCTAGGCGCGTCGCTCAGGCACCCGTAGCTCAGCTGGATAGAGCGCTGCCCTCCGAAGGCAGAGGCCACTGGTTCGAATCCAGTCGGGTGCACCAGCTTTTCACTGCATGACCGACGCGCCGTGTGACCGAGCGTCGCGGGTTGTGGATCACCAGCCGAACGTCAGCATGTCGGGGGTGAGGTCGTTCCATGTTGCATGTTCGACGAGCACGTCGACATTGCCGAGGTGGAACAGCAGCCCGTCGGCAGTCTGTTCGCCGTGACGGAAGACATCCGCGGCGCTGGTAAAGCCGCTGCCGGCGATCCGGATCATGTCGTGTTCGACATCGTTCAGCCGGAAATCCTCGATCGTCACCCGGCCGGCCCGCGTCGTATCGATGACGAACGTATCGTCGCCGAGGCCGCCGTTGAGCCGGTCGGTGCCGCCGCCACCCGTCAGCCGGTCGTTGCCTTCGCCGCCATAGAGGACATCGTTACCGCCACGGCCGTCGATCGTGTCGTTGCCGGCGCCGCCCGACAGCAGGTCGTTGCCCGCCGTGCCGGTGATCGCGTCGCTGCCGGCGAGGCCGAACACGCGCGAGCCGGTCAACGTGTCATTGCCCGCCGTACCCTGCCGCGCCGCGGTGTAGGCGACGTCCTGATCGAGCGATTCGAAGACGCCGCTCCACGTCATATCTTCGAGATGGTCGGCCGCGAGGGCGTAGGTGCGGCCGATCAAGGGCAGGCCGGCATCGAGGAACGTCACCTTCTCGACCCCCGATACGATGTTGAGGCCGAAGGATTGGGAGAAGAACGCGGTCGTGCCGTCCGACAGGCGCGACACGCTCCAGTCGCTCATCTTGCCGTCCAGTTCCAGCGTATCGCTGCCTGCGCCGCCCTCGACCCGGTTGGCGCCTAGCCCGGTGCGGATGATGTCGTCGCCGGCACCGCCGTCGATATAGTCGTTGCCGACATTGCCACGCAGCCGGTCGGCATAGTCCGAGCCGATCAGGAAGGCGGAATCGCCGACATGGTCGTGCGTGTCCGACGGGCGGCGGACGTCCTCGACCCAGGTGACGCCGCGGGTCAGCCCGGTGAGGTTGGAGACGATGACCAGACTGTCGCGCGCGGTGTAATCATAGAAGGCGGAATGCGTTATGCGCGGGATCGCGTCCGAGACGATCCCGGCGATATGCGCGCTCCATCCGCCGACCAGATTGTACAAAGCGAAGGGTCCCGCCGGCCACAATGGGCTGGCGTAATCGTCGCTGAACAGGATCAGATTGTCCGTCGAGGAGGCGAGGGCGTAATCCTGCCCCTGCAAGCCGGGGGCATGCGCGACCGCATCGCCGAACGTGGGGAAATCCGCCGCGGCGCGGTGCACGACGTCGTTCTCATACCCGATGTTGAGCACGCGGTCCTGCCCCTCGAAGGTATAGGGCACCTCGTGGGCGATATAATTGCTGTTGGCGAAGAAGCCGCCGGCCAGCGTGTCGGCATATTTCGCCATGATGTTGGTATAGGCGGCGCCCAGCGAATAGCCGGTGACGAGGACGTGATCCGCCGCCACGTCATGCGCGAGCGCATAGGCGCGCACCGCGGCGAGCAAGGGTTCCAGCTTGGGTGCGATCTCTCCGCTGTTGAGCTGGGTGTAGTCGGGCAGATCGACGGGGGAGTTCGTTCCGGTGAAGGTCACCGACAGGCGGGTGATCCGCCCGGCGGCATCGCGCTCCTCGAACACCTCGGCCTGCGGGCCGGAATAGGTCCTGCCGGTCAGCGGGCTGTCGATGATGAAATAGCCGTCCGCATCCACCGAATCGGCCGGCAGGTGGAGCGGCGCGGGGCCAACCTTGGTCCATCCCGCGGGCAGCGCGGCATGCGGCGTATTGGCGGTCAGACCGGCCGGCATGATGCTGCCGAACAGGTTGACGACCGCCGCGCCGTCAATCCCGATGATGCGATCGACCTGCCCGAAGGTGGCAAGCTTGAGCGAGGTTTCGGCAAGTTCCGCAGATTCCCTAGCGGAATATCGACGGTAATCGAACAGACCCATGACAGTTTCCTCTCCTCTGGCACCGGTCCCGCGTCGCATTCGCGTATCTGCGGGGGCAGGATATTGACCGAACCCGGTCGTGACGGGCCGATGTGGGTTTCGTCTGGCCGCGTTATTTGCGTGTTGCGCGGTCTATGGCGTTGCCGACGCATGATAAGCGGCTTTCTGCTTGCGTCCACAGAAATGTCGGAAATGGTCAGGCGTGCCCGACCGCGAGATTTACGGTGCTTCCCCCGCGGCGCTTGGCTATGCCGTGGCGACAGCGACCGCGGGCCACCCGGACGAAGGCGCGCCGACGAGAGGGAGGGGACTTGCGATGACCTACGACCATATCCTGGGGGAGCGGCACGGCGACGTGCTTGTGCTGACGCTCAACCGGCCCGACCGGCTCAACGCCGCCCCGCCGGCGCTGTTCGACGAATTGCGCGCGGCGATCGCTAAGCTGGACGGCGCGCGGGCGGTGCTCGTCACCGGTGCCGGGCGCGCCTTCTGTTCGGGCGCGGACGTGGGCGGCGGCGCGCTGGGCAGCGACAATCCGGGCGAGACGACCCATGCGGCGCTGACCGACCATTACAATCCGACGATCATGGCGATCGCGGACCTGGGCGTGCCGGTGGTGAGCGCAGTGCGCGGCCCGGCGGCGGGGATCGGTTGCAGCCTCGCGCTCGCGGCCGATTTCTGCGTCGCGAGCGAGACGGCCTATTTCCTCCAGGCGTTCGTCAACATCGGCCTCGTCCCCGACGGCGGCGCATCGTGGATGCTGCCGCGGCTGATCGGCCGGGCGCGTGCGGCGGAGATGATGATGCTCGGCGAGCGCGTGCCGGCGGCAAGGGCGCTGGAATGGGGCATGATCCACCGGGTCGTCGCCGACGAGGCGCTCGATGCCGAGGCGCTGGCGCTGGCGACGCGGCTGGCGGCGGGGCCGACGATGGCGCTGGGGCTGATGCGCCGGGCGCTCGGGCGCGCGCTGGAGACGGACTATGCCGATGCGCTGGCGGCCGAGGCGGATGCGCAGCGCACGGCACGCGGATCGGCAGATTCGATGGAGGGGGGTATTGCCTTCCTCCAGAAGCGCAAGCCCACGTTCACCGGGCGGTGACCGGGCGGTAACTGGGCGCGTGTCCGCGCTGACACGCAAGCGAGACAAATTGCGACACAAAATCGCTGGACGCCGCCGGGTGTGTTGACCACACAGCACGCCATGGTTCGTGTTCCCGCACTCCTGCTGTTTACCGCTGCGCTGGCCGGCTGCACCGTCGGACCCGATTATCGTCCGAGAAGCGCGACGGAACTGGGCGTGCCGACCGGCTATTCGGTGCCGGCGCAGGCGAGCCCCGAGGATCTGACCCGCTGGTGGTCGAACTTCGACGATCCGGTGCTGGGACAGCTGGTCGAACAGGCGCGGGTCGCCAACACCGACGTCGCGCAGGCGGTGGCGCGGTTGCGGCAGGCGCGCGAGGCGCTGGTGCAGAGCCGCGCGACGTTGCTGCCGACGCTGTCGGGATCGGCCGGATACCAGCGCAACGAGAATCTGCGCGGCGGCGGGCGGTCGTTCACGCTGCCCGACGGCACCGTGGTCGACACCGGCGGCGGTGGCACCAACAACTTTTCCGCCGGCCTGTCGGCAAGCTATCAGGTCGGCCTGTTCGGCGAGATCCGCCGCACGGTCGAGGCGAGCCGTGCGCAATATGAAGCGAGCGGGTTCGACTATGCGACGGTGCTGCTGACGGTGGAGAGCGAGGTCGCGCGCAACTACGTGCTCGCCCGCGCCTATCAGGCGCAGCTCGCCAATGCGCGCGCCAGCCTCGGCATCCAGGACGACAATCTGGAGATCGCCGGTTTCCGCGTGCAGGCGGGGCTGGTGTCGTCGGTCGACGTCGAACAGGCGCGCAGCCAGCGGGCGCAGACCGCCGCGACGGTGCCGCAGATCGAGCAGCAATATGCGGCATCGGTCGCGCGGCTGGGCGTGCTGACCGGGCAGGCGCCGGGCGCGCTGCGCACTGCGCTGGCGGCGGCGAAGCCGATCCCGAAGGGGCCGGCGACGGTCGGCGTCGGCATCCCGGCCGACACGTTGCGCCGCCGTCCCGACGTGCGCGCGGCCGAACGGACGCTCGCCGCCACGACCGCGCAGATCGGCGTCGCCAAGGCTCAGCTCTATCCGGCGCTGGCGATCACCGGCAACATCAACACCAATGCGACCAGCATCGGCGATATCGGCAATGCGATCACCGGCGGCCTGTTCGCCGGGCTGACGCAGGCGATCTTCAACGGCGGCCGGCTGCGCAGTCAGGTCCGCTCTAGCGAAGCCGCCGCCGATGCCGCGTTCGCCACCTATCGCGGCACTGTGCTGACCGCGCTGGAGGATGTCGAGAATGCCATCGTCGCGCTCGACACCGCACGGCAGCGCGAGACGCAGTTCCGCATCGCCTTCGACGCCGCCAGCGCATCGGCGATCCTCAGCCGCAGCCAGTATCGCAGCGGCCTGACCGATTTCACGACGCTCAACCAGCAGGAGGCGGCGCTGCTGTCCGCGCGCAACGGCCTCGTCCAGGCGCGATCGGATCAGGCGACGGCGCTGATCGCGCTCTACAATGCGCTCGGCGGCGGCTGGGATGCGAGCGTCACCCCCGAAGCGCCGCCCGCGACCGGCGTGCAAACCCCCGTGGCAGAGACCCGCTGATGGCCGACGAACAGATCGACGATTTCCTCGGCGTGAAGCCGGTGCCGGCGTGGCGGCGCTACCTGAAATGGGTGTTCGTCGCGATTGGCGTGGTGCTGCTCGCGCTGCTGCTCAAGAGCTGCTTCGGGCCGAAGGCGGAGGCCGGCTATTCGACGCAGGCGGCGGAGCGCGGCAACCTGACCGTCACCGTCTCGGCGACCGGCAAGCTGGCGCCGACCAATCAGGTGACGGTGGGTTCGCAGCTGTCGGGGCTGGTCACCAAGGTGGTGGTCGACGTCAACGACCGCGTCACCGCCGGCCAGCCGCTCGCGCTGATCGATCCCGAGCAGATCGAGGACCAGATCCGCCAGCAGCAGGCGCAGATCGCCGCCAACCGCGCGCAGGTCAATCAGGCGCAGGCAACAGTGGCGGAGAGCCGGGCGCAGCTGGCGCGGCTGGAAGAGGTCTACAAACTGTCGAACGGCCGGGTGCCGTCGGGGACCGAATTGCAGGCGGGGCGCGCCGACTACCAGCGCAGCGTTGCCGCGCTGAAGGTCGCGCAGGCCAACGTCACCGCGGCGCAGGCGGCGCTGGCGCAGAGCCAGACACAGCGGGCGCGGGCGATCATCCGCTCGCCGGTCAACGGCGTCGTGCTCGCGCGCCAGATCGATCCGGGCGCGACCGTCGCGGCCTCTTTCAACACCCCGACGCTGTTCGTCATCGCTAAGGACCTCAGCAAGATGAAGCTGGAGGTTGCGATCGACGAGGCGGACGTCGGCGAGGTCAAGGTGGGGCAGAAGGCGAACTTCACCGTCGACGCCTTTCCGGGCCGGACCTTCCCCGCCGAAATCACCCGCGTCGACCTGGGGTCGAACCTGACGGTGAGCTCGGCAAGCTCGACCGCGACGACCACGACCACGGCAACCACGGGGCAGGTGGTGAGCTATGCGGCCGACCTGACCGTCGCCAATCCGTCGTTGCAGCTGCGCCCCGGCATGACCGCGACGGCGGATATCGTGACGTCGGACCGTCAGAACGTGCTGCTCGTGCCGAATGCCGCGCTGCGCTTTAAGCCGACCGCGGCAGGGGCGGCGGGTGGATCGAGCGGCGGGATCGCGGGATCGCTGACCTTCCGCCCGCGCCGCGACCGGCCGGAGCGGACCGCCAAGCTGGGTCGCGGCGCGAGCCAGACGATCTACGTCAAGGATGCCGAGGGCAAGCCGCAGGCGGTGCAGGTGACGACCGGCGACAGCAACGGCACGATGACCGAGGTGCTGGGTGGCGACCTCAAGCCCGGGCAGCAGGTCATCACCGGGCAGCTGGCGAGCGGCAGCGATGCGGCGGCCGGCGGCGCGCGGCGGGCCGGCGGCCAGCGGCGACAGCAGGGCGCGGCCGGTGGGCAATAGGACGGCGAACGCCCATGGCTGACCCGCTCATCACGATGCGCAACGTCACCAAGGTGTACGGCATGGGCGCAACGCAGTTCCAGGCGCTGAAGGGCGTCGACCTCGACATCGAGGCGGGAGATTTCGTCGCGGTGATGGGGCCGTCAGGGTCGGGCAAGTCGACGACGATGAACATCCTCGGCTGCCTCGACGTGCCGTCGGGGGGCACCTTCCTGTTCCGCGGCCATCATGTCGAGGCGCTGGATCGCGACCAGCGGGCGTTGCTGCGGCGGCGGTATCTCGGTTTTGTCTTCCAGGGGTTCAACCTGCTCAGCCGGACGAGCGCACTGGAAAATGTCGAACTGCCGCTGCTCTATCGCGGCGAGGACAAGAAGGCGCGGCGCGAGCTGGGCATGGCCGCGCTCGCCAAGGTCGGGCTCGACAAATGGTGGGATCACACCCCGGCTGAGCTGTCGGGCGGGCAGCAACAACGCGTCGCGATCGCGCGGGCGATCGTGACGCAGCCCGACGTGCTGCTGGCGGACGAGCCGACCGGCAACCTCGACAGCGAGCGGTCGATCGAGATCATGGAATTGCTGACCGACCTCAACCAGAACAGCAACATCACCGTGCTGATGGTGACGCACGAGCCCGACATGGCGGCGTTCGCGCGGACCGTGATCCATTTCAAGGACGGGCTGGTCGAGCGGATCGAGGCGCAGCATCGGCCGGGCGTGATGCCGACCGCAGACGAACCCCTCCCCTTCAGGGGAGGGGTTGGGGTGGGAGAGTCCGGTGTTGGTCTCGGTAAGATATCCATCACCCCCAACCCCTCCTCTAAAGAGGAGGGGCTTTCCTGATGCTCGGCACCACGCTCATCCTCGCGTTGCGGTCGATCCGGCGGCATCTGTTGCGGTCGTTCCTGACCATCCTCGGCATCGTCATCGGCGTCGGTGCGGTCGTCACGATGGTGACGCTGGGCAAGGCGACGACGGCGGCGGTGCAGCAGCAGATCAGCGCGCTCGGCAGCAACATCCTGCAGATCCGTCCCGGGCAGGGCTTCGGTCGCGGCGGCGGCGGGCCGCAGCCGCCCAATTTCAAGCCCGAGGACGTCGAGGCGATCGCACAGCAGGTCGCGGGCGTCACCGCGGTCGCGCCGCAGGCGAGCGCGTCGGCCACCGCGATCTACGAGGGCGCCAACTGGTCGACCTCGATCAACGGCACGACCAGCGCGTTCCTGACGGTGCAGCCGTGGCCGCTGACGGCGGGGCGTTACTGGACCCCGGCGGAGCAGGAAGCGGGCAAGGCGGTGTGCCTGATCGGCAATACCGTGCGCCAGAACCTGTTCCGCGGCGGTGACCCGATCGGCGCGCGTATTCGGCTGGGCAATATCAGCTGCGACGTGATCGGCGCGCTGAGCACGCGCGGGCAGGGCGGCTTCGGCGATCAGGACGATGTCGTCGTCATGCCGATCAAGACCGTGCAGCGCCGCTTCACCGGCAACCGCGACGTGCGGCTGATGCTGGTCGGCGTCGATACCGACTATCAGACCAGCAACGTGCAGGCGTCGATCACCGACCTGCTGCGCGAGCGCCGGCACCTGACCGGCGCACGCGACGACGATTTCAATATCTTCGACACCAAGCAGATCTCCGACACGTTGACCGGCACGACGACGCTGCTGACCCGCATCGTCGCGGCCGTGGCGGCGATCAGCCTCGTCGTCGGCGGCATCGGCATCATGAACATCATGCTGGTGTCTGTGACCGAGCGGACGCGCGAGATCGGCATCCGCCTGGCGATCGGCGCGGTCGCGCGCGAGGTGCTGTTGCAGTTCCTCGTCGAGGCGGTGGCGCTGTCGTGCCTGGGCGGGGTGATCGGGCTCATCATCGCGCAGGGCGTCATCCTCGCGCTGGTGCCGCTGATGCAGGTGCCCTGGACGTTCGATCCGCAGATCAACCTGATCGCCTTTGCGATATCGGCGGTGATCGGCGTGGTGTTCGGCTATTTCCCGGCGCGGCGGGCGGCGGCGCTCAATCCGATCGACGCGCTGCGGCACGAGTGACGCGGCGGCAACATGGACAACATGAACACCTTGATGGAAACGATCGCCTTCTGATCGTTTCGTATCTGGCGTCGATGCGAAAGAGCGGCGTTTAGGCCCGGGGGATTGACTGGCCCGGACGGTTTAGGACAGACGGGGAGATGTTTGCTTTTGTCCCCAACGGATAACGGCGGGGCCGTCCAACGCCGCGCGGCGGCGGCGTCAGATCTGCCGGCGCCGGGTATAGGCCTCGGGCGCGTTGACCAGTTGGCGCAGCCTTTCAAGTTCCTCGGGCGTGTCGACGTCGATCAGCTCCGCCGGGTTCGTCACGACGTGCTTGCCCGCGCGCACCATGTCGCGGGCGCCGGCATCGCCCTCCAGCTGCAGCAGCGCGTCGAAGCGGGCGCGGCCGAAGACGGCGGGGGGCTTGGGGGAACGGCCGTCGCTGGAGGCGACCACCGCATCCTCGCCCTCGGCGGCGTCGAGCAGCGTGTAGATATGCGTCGCGGTGACGCGCGGCATGTCGGCGAGCGCGACGACCACCGCCTTCGCCCCGCGCGCGCGCGCGCAGTCGACGCCGAGCGCCACCGACCGGCCCATGCCGAGCTGGGGATCGTCGTTGTGGACGAGCGTGTAGCCATGTGCGGCATAGTCGCAGTTCGCCTGGCCGACGACGGCGACGCGTTCCATGAACGGCATGTCCTCCAGCGCGACCGCGACGTGGAGGCCGAGCGGGCGGCCGAGGAAGGGTTCGTCCAGCTTGCTGCCGACGTCGCCCATCCGCCGCGAGCGGCCCGCGGCGAGCAGGATCAGGACGCAATCCCCAGCCGCGATCATGCCCTAGCCGCGATCATGGAAGGCCCCGACCATGGCGGCGGCGATCGACAGCGCGATCTCCGACGGGCCGATCGCGCCGATGTCGATGCCGACGGGGGCATCGATCCGGTCGATCTGTTCCGCGGACAGGCCGGCGGCGGCGAGGCGTTCGCGGCGTGCGGCATGGCTGCGGCGGCTGCCGAGCGCGCCGACATACGGTGCGTTGGTCGCCAGCGCGGCGATCAGCGCGGGATCGTCGATCTTGATGTCGTGGCTGAGCGTGACGACCGCCGTGGCGGGGCCGGGCTTCAGCGCGGCGATCGCCTCGTCCGGCCAGCGATCATCGAGGGTGACGCCGGGGAAGCGTTCGTCGGTAAGAAAGCGCGCGCGCGGATCGATGACCGTCGTGTCGATGCCGAGCGTGGTCGCCAATGCGGCGAGCGCCTGCGCGATCTGCACCGCGCCGACGATCAGCAACCGGCGGGGCGGGTCGTAGCGGTTGACGAACACCTCGCCGGTTTCGGCCGGCCGGAGGTCGCTGTGCCCGGTGGCGAGATCGGTGGTGACGGTGAGCGCCGCGCCATGGTCGCGCGCCTCGGCGATGCGGTCGAACAGTTCGGGATCGAAGCCCGCGGCGGAGACGGGCTGCACCATCACCGCGATCTCGCCGCCGCAGGGCAGGCCGACCTCCCATGCCGCAGCGTCGGCGACGCCGTAATGCTTCACCTGAAAAGGCGCGCCGGCGATGACGTCGGCAGCGGTCTGCAGGATGTCGCTCTCGACGCAACCGCCCGAGACGGAGCCTTCGAAGCGACCGTCGGCGTGGACGAGCATATGGCTGCCCCTCGGCCGGGGCGCGCTGCCCCAGGTCGAGACGACCGTCGCGATGGCGAGCGGCTCGTCCCTCCAGTTGCGGGCGGCGGTGAGGACGGAATCGTTTTCGGCCATGGTTCTTCTTCTCTCGCGTTCCTCCCCGTGTCGGGGCGGAACCTACAGGTTCGGCAAATCTGCCAGCAGTTTGTCCAGCGTCACCGGGAAGTCGCGCACCCGTATGCCGCATGCGTCGCAGATCGCGTTGGCAACCGCCGCGCCGGCGCCGGAGATGCCGAGCTCGCCCACGCCCTTCGCACCGACCGGATTGGCGGAATCGTCGATCTCCTCGATGAAATGCACCTCGATCCTCGGCACGTCGGCATGGACCGCGACATGATATTCGCCGAAGTCGGGATTGGCGAAATGGCCGCTGCGGGTGTCGACCACCGCCGCCTCGCCGAGCGCGTAGGACAGGCCCCAGACCATGCCGCCGATCAGCTGACTGGCGGCGGTCTTCGCATTCAGCACCCGGCCGATGTCGAACACGCCGAGCATGCGGTGGACGCGGACCTCGCCGGTGACCGCATTGACCGCGACCTCGACGAAATGCGCGCCGTGGCTCGCCTGGCTGGTGCGCTTCGTTTCCGCGCCGGGGCCGGTCGTGCCGGTGGCGACGATCGGATCGCCGCGGATCAGGTCGGCGAGCGCGACGCTGCGGCCGCCGGCGGTGACGCAGCCGTCGTGGAGCGACAGATCCTCGGGTGCGGCATTCATCCGCCGGGCAAGTTCGGTGATGATGTCCTCGCACGCCAGCACCGTTGCCGAACACGCGCTGCCCGCGCCGAACGAGCCGCCGGAGCCGGCGCTGGCGGGCAGGTCGCTGTCGCCGATGCGGACGTCGACGGATGCGACCGGCAGGCCGAGCATTTCGCCCGCGGTCTGTGCAAGGATGGTATAGGTGCCGGTGCCGATGTCGGTCATGTCGCATTCGACCGTCGCGCGGCCGTCGGTGCCGAGCCGCACCCGCGCCGAAGCCTTGACGGTGAAATTGCCACGCAGCGCCGCGGCCATGCCGTGGCCGATCAACCATTCGCCCTCGCGCCGTTTGCGTCGCCGATCCCAGCCGAAGCGGCGTGCGCCCTCGTCATAACAGTCGAGTAGGCGGCGGGTGGAAAAGGGCTTGCCGTTGACCGGATCGACCGCGGGTTCGTTGATGCGGCGCAGTGCGATCGGATCGATGCCGAGCCGTCCGGCGAGTTCGTCCATCGCACATTCGACCGCGAAGGTGCCGATCGCTTCGCCCGGCGCACGCACCGCGCCGGTCGCGGGCAGGTCGAGCCGGATCAGGTCGGTTCGGAAGCGGCGGTTCGCGCCGGCATAGAGCGGCAGCGAGCCGAACGGGATCGGTTCGAGGAAACGCGCATCGTCGTTCTGCGCGGCGACGCCCTCATGCGCGAAGGCGGTGATGCGCCCGTCGCGGCTGGCGCCGATGCGGACGCGCTGCGTCGTCGCCGACCGGTGGTGGACGAGATAGGCGGTCTGCGCGCGGGGCAGCGCGATCTTGACCGGCCGGCCGATCCGTTCGGCGGCGATCGCGGCGAAGATCACCTCCGGCCCGACGCCGGTCTTGCCGCCGAAGCCGCCGCCGACGAAGGGCGCGAGCACGCGGACGTCGCCCTTGTCGATCCCGAGCGCTGTGGCGATCGTCGCGCTGGCGGCGCCGATCACCTGGTTGCTGGTGCGGACGGTCAGCCTGCCCGCATCCCACGAGACGGTGCTGGCATGCGGTTCGAGCGCGGCGGGGAAGTGGACGGGGGTGGTGTAGCGCGCGTCGAGCGTCACCTCGGCGCCGGCGAGTGCGGCGTCGAGGTCGCCGATGTCGATCGAGGGTAGGAAGCCGAGGTCGTGGTCGGTCTGCACCGGCTGCGCGGCGGCGTCGAAGCGGTCGCGGCCCGGCTCGGCATGGACGACGACCCGCGTCGCCGCGTCGCGCGCGATCGCCTGATCCTCGGCGACGACGATCGCGACCGGCTGGCCGTAGTGGAAGATCGTGTCGGTATCGCTGTGCGCCGCGGCCTGCGAGTTGCTGCCGCCGGTCACGATGCGGGGATCGTCGTGGATGATCGCGATGACGCCGGGCAGGGCCGCCGCGGCGGTGGTGTCGATGCGGATGACGCGGCCGCTGCCGATCGGCGCGCCGACGATCGCGGCGTAAGCGATATCCGCCGGCGCGCCCTCATAGGCGTAACGCGCGGTGCCGGTGACCTTGGCGGGACCCTCGATGCGCGGAACTGGCTGACCGAGCAGGGCCTGCCGTGCGCGCGTGAGGGCGTCGGAGCGGTGCGCCCGGTCCATGATGCTGTCGGTCATGCGCGTCGATCCTTGCCCGAAGCGGGATGGAGCCGATGTAAGATGATGGAAGCGCGCGGCAAAGGTGTGGCGCGGGTGAGTGGACGAAAACATTGCGGTCACCCCGGATCGGCACCGGGGCGACCGCGAAGGTCAGACCGTCGGCAGTCCGTCCAGCAGCTTGTCGAGGGTGATCGGATAGTGGCGGACGCGGACGCCGGTGGCGTTGTAGACCGCATTGCCGATCGCCGCCGCCGCGCCGCATATGCCGAGCTCGCCTAGCCCCTTGGCGTGGAGCGGATTGGCCTGGATGTCGCGTTCGTGGAGGAATTCGACCTCGAGCTGCGGCACGTCGGCATTCACCGGCACGTGATACTCACCCAGATCGCGGTTGACGATCTTGCCGTTGCGGGGGTCGTGGACCAGTTCCTCGGTCAGCGCGCAGCCGATGCCGAAGGTCATGCCGCCGAGGCATTGCGAGCGCGCGGTCTTTTCGTTGAGGATGCGGCCCGCGGTGAACACGCCGAGCATCCGCTTCACCCGCACCTCGCCGGTGACGACATGCACCGCGACCTCCGCGAAATGCGCGCCGTAGCTCGCCTGGTTGAAGGTCTTTTCCTGACTGCCCGGGCTGACCTCGCCGGTCGCCTCCAGCCCGTCGCCGACCAGTTCGGCGAGCGGCACGCTGCGGTTGTCGGCGATGGCGCGGCCGTCCTTGAGCGTCAGGCCGGTTGCGTCGACCTTCATCGCCTTGGCGATCTTGTCGCGGAGCAATTCGCAGGCGAGATAGACCGAGGTGCCCGACGAGGCGGCGCCCCACGATCCGCCCGAACCCGCGCCCGGCGGCGCATCGGTGTCGCCGAGGTGGACCGTTACGTCCTCGATCGGCAGGCCGAGAAGTTCGGCGGTGATCTGCCCGAGGATCGTGTAGGTGCCGGTGCCGATATCGGTCATGTCGGTTTCGACGATCGCCTTGCCCTGGCCATCGATCGACACCCTGGCGGCGGACTTGATGAGCATGTTCGACCGCGTCGCGGAGGCGACGCCGATGCCGTACAGCCAGTCGCCGCGCCGGTCGGTGCCCGCCGGCTTGCGCCGCGACCAGCCGAACGATTCGGCGCCCTTTTCGAGGCAGGGGATCAGCAGGCGCGACGAATAGGGCACCTGCTTTTCGGGGTCCTGCTCAGGTTCGTTGCGGCGGCGCAGCTCGATCGGATCGATCCCCGTCGCTTCCGCGAGTTCGTCCATCGCGCCTTCCAGTGCGATCAGGCCGACCGCTTCGCCGGGCGCGCGCATCGATCCCGCCAGCGTCCAGTCGAGCCGGACGATGTCGTGGGTGATGAGCCGGTTCTCGCCCGCGTAGAGGAAGTGCGTGGCGACGCCGGCGGGTTCGAAATAATCCTCGCCCGGCAGGTTCGACACCAGCGTCTCGTGCCCGATCGCGGACAGTTTGCCCTCGGCATCGGCGCCGAGCCGCAGCCGCTGTTCGGTGTTCGAGCGGCGGACGGTGGCGTCGAACACCTGCTGGCGCGCCATCACCGCCTTGACCGGGCGGCCGAGACGCTTGGCCGCGATCGCCGCGGCGACGCTTTCAGGGGCGATGCCGAGCTTCGACCCGAAGCCGCCGCCGACATAGGCGGCGACGATGCGGACCTTGTCCGCCGCCACGCCGAGCGCCTTGGCAAGCTGCAGCTTGTCCGACGAGGGCATCTGATAGGCGCCGTACAAGGTCAGCGCGCCGTCTTCCCACACCGCAAGGCTGGCGTGCGGCTCCATCGCCGCCGAATTCTGGCTGGGCGTGGTGTAGGTGACGTCGATCCGGTGTGCGGCGTTCGCCATCGCCTTGTCGACGTTGCCCTGGCTGTGGTGCGGCGGGATCTGCTGCGCGGCGGGCTTTTCCGCCTCCTCGCGATGCGCGAGGAAGCTGTAGCGGCCCTCGGCAGGGGCATATTCCACCGTCATCTGCGTCGCGGCGTCGCGGGCGGCCTCGTAGCTTTCGGCGATGACGATCGCGATGATCTCACCGTGATAGGCGACGTTCTCCACCCCTTGCGTCGGCGCGGCGGTCTCGCCGCCCTGCTGCGGGTTGCGGATGAAGCTGGCGTAATCGGTGACGACGTCGATGACGCCGGGCATCGCCTTCGCCCGCTCCGCGTCGAGTGACATGATCTTGCCGGCGCCGACGGTGGCGCGGACGAGATAACCGTAGGCGAGGTCGTCGAGCGCATATTCCGCGGCGTAGGTCGCCGTGCCCGACACCTTCTTCGGGCCGTCGATACGGTCGATCGGCTTGCCGACGATGTCCTGCGCCGCCGTATCGAGCAGGCTGTCGGGATGCGCCTTGTTCATGGTGAGCGAATTGGTGTCGCCGCTGCCGAAACCGAACATGCTTATTCTCCCGTCAGATCGCGCAGCGTGGCGATCAGGACCCGCCGCGCGAGCGGGATCTTGAAATCGTTCGAGCCATAGCCCTTCGCGTCGGCCAGCAGCGCGTCGGCGGCGGCGCCGAACACCGCGTCGGACGGGGCCTGCCCGACCAGCGCGGCCTCGACCGCCGGGTTGCGCCACGGCATCGGCCCGAGGCCGCCGAAGGCGAGCGCGGCGCTCGCGATCCGGCCTTCCTCGACGCTGACGACGCCGGCGACCGAGACCAGCGCGAAGGCATAGGAGGCGCGGTCGCGGACCTTGCGATAGACCTGCCGGCCCTTCGGCGGCGCGGGCAGTTCGACATGGGTGATGAGCTCGCCCGACTGCAGCACGGTCTCGATATTCGGGGTGTCGCCGGGCAGGCGGTAGAAATCGTGGATCGAGATGCGGCGCCTGTCGCCGTCCGACGTCTGCGTGATGATCGTCGCATCAAGCGCGCGCATCGCCACCGCCATGTCGCTCGGGTGGGTGGCGATACACTGGTCGGAGGTGCCGAGCACCGCCAGCACGCGGTTGAAGCCGCCGACCGCGGAACAGCCGGTGCCGGGCTCGCGCTTGTTGCACGCCATCGCGGTGTCGTAGAAATAATAGCAGCGGGTGCGCTGGAGCAGGTTGCCGCCGGTCGATGCCTTGTTGCGCAGCTGGCCGGACGCGCCGGCGAGCAGGGCACGGCTCAGCACCTCGTATTTCGCGATCACGCGCGGGTCGGCGGCGAGGTCGGAATTGGGGACCAGCGCGCCGATCGTCAGTCCGCCATCCTCGCGCTCCTCGATCTCGCCGAGCGGCAGCCGGCTGATGTCGACCAGCTTCTCGGGCGTCTCGACCTGCAACTTCATCAGGTCGAGCAGATTGGTGCCGCCGGCGATATAGCGGGCGCCGGAGACGTGCGCGTCGCGTACTGCCGTGTCGGTGGTGTCCGCGCGGGTGTAGGTAAAGGTCTTCATGCGCCAGCCTCCGCCTTGTGACGAAGCGCGACGTCGACGACGCCCTCGGCCTCGGCGACCTCACGGATCGCATCGACGATATTGGGATAGGCGGCGCAGCGGCACAGGTTGCCGCTCATCCGCTCCGAAATCTCCTCGTTGTCGAAGCGCGGTGCGTCGAGATCGCCGGTGACGTGGCTGGCCCAGCCCTTGCGCACCTCGTCGAGCATGCCGACCGCGGAGCAGATCTGGCCGGGCGTACAATAGCCGCACTGATAGCCGTCGTGGCGGACGAACGCGGATTGCAGCGCGTGCAGGTCATCGGGCGTGCCGAGCCCCTCGATCGTGGTGATCTCGTCGTCCTGATGCATCACCGCGAGGCTGAGGCAGCTGTTGATGCGGCGGCCGTTGACCAGCATCGTGCAGGCGCCGCACTGCCCATGGTCGCAACCCTTCTTGCTGCCGGTCAGGCCGAGGTGTTCGCGACACAGGTCGAGCAGCGAGGTGCGGATATCGGGATCCGCGTCATAGGATGTGCCGTTGATGGTGAAGTGCATGCGCCGCCTCGCGAAATTCGGGTGTCTCGCCCGTGTAGGATTGATGCCCTAACGCGCCCGGTCATGATGGTTTCCGCTTTGCGAATCGCTCTCACTGCCGCAGCGCTGGCCTCGGCGCCCGCGCCCGGGCAGGATCGCAGCATGAACAAGCCGCTGTCCCCGCCGATCGTCATCGCCCACCGCGGGGCGAGCGGATCGCGCCCCGAACATACGCTCGCCGCCTATGAACTGGCGATCGATCAGGGGGCGGATGTCATCGAGCCCGATCTGGTGCCAACCAGGGACGACGTGCTGGTCGCGCGGCACGAGAATGCGATCGGCGGCACGACCGACGTCGCCGCACATCCCGAGTTCGCCGACCGGCGCACGACGAAGACGATCGACGGGCAGGAGCTGACCGACTGGTTCGTCGAGGATTTCACGCTCGCCGAACTGAAGACGCTGCGCGCGCGGGAGCGACTGCCCGCGCTGCGGCCCGGCAACACCGCCTATGACGGCCGGTTCGCGATCCCGACGCTGGCGGAGATCATCGCGCTGGCGCAGCGACGGCACGTCGGCATCTATCCCGAGACGAAGCATCCGACCTATTTCGCGCGGATCGGCCATCCGACGGACGTGGCCCTGGTCGCCGCGCTGAAGGCGGCAGGGTGGGACAGCGCCGATGCGCCGGTGTTCATCCAGTCGTTCGAGGTCGCCAATCTGCGGCGTATCCACGCGCTCACCAAGGTGCGGCTGATCCAGCTGGTGGCGGGGCAGGGGGCGCCGGCGGATGGCGCGGCGCCGTCCTATGCGGACATGCTGACGCCCGACGGGCTACGGCAGGTGGCACGCTATGCCTGGGGGCTGGGGCCGGACAAGGCGCAATTGTGGGCGGGCGCGGTGCCCACGTCGCTGATCGCGGACGCGCATGCCGCGGGGCTGCGGGTGCATCCCTGGACGTATCGCGCGGAGAATGCGTTCCTGCCGGCGCGGTTTCGCCGCGGGGATGCGCCGGATGCGCATGGCGATGTCGCCGGGGAGATCGGTGCGGCGCTACGCCTTGGTATCGACGGATTCTTCACCGATTACCCGCTAACCGGCGTCGAAGCCCGCCGTGCGGCCAAGGATCATCGGTAATGCGTATCGCCCCCCTCGTCTGTCTGCCCCTGCTGCTCGCCACCGGCGGCTGCATCAACACCGCCGCCTCGATCGTGAAGGCGCCGTTCCAGGTCGCCGGCAAGGCGGTCGACTGGACGACGACCAGCCAGGAGGAGGCGGACCGCAACTACGGCCGCAAGATGCGCAAGCAGGAAGCGAAGGAAGGGCGCGAGCGCAAGGAAGCGGCGAAGCAATGCCGCAAGCACCCCGAAGACCGCCGTGCGTGCGAATATTCGGGGTATCGCGCCGGGTATTGAACGCGGGCCGGAGGGGGCGGGGCATTCTTCCGGGCATGTCGGTGTCACTCTGCGACCGGTTGGGGACGTCCCCGCTGCGCGTTCGCGTCTGCGCGAGCATGACCCACCGATTGTGATCTCCGTGACGGCGGGGGGCATTGACGCTAACGGCAGTGATGACGGACGAGGTTCGCCAGTCTGGATGCTCGCCTGCGCGGGGATGACGGATGGTGGGTGGACATTCTCCGCCCGATCGAACGGAAATCCGTTCTAGCGGTCCTGCACGACGGTATCGCCGGCGAGTGCCGCCGCGACGGCGATCAGCACTTCTGGGTGGATGTGGACGCCGAGATGGCCGCTGCTGACCTCCACCGCCTCGGCGGTGGGATCGTGGCAGATGAAGCCGTTGACGAAGCCGTCGCGCGCGCTCCAGATCGCGGTGCAGGGCACGGGGAGCGGTGCGGCGATCGCCTCGCTGCGGGCGATCACCGCCGGGTCGTCGACGCGCTCGCCGGTCGCCCATTCGAACGCGCGCCAGACATTGGTGGCGCGGCCGCTGCCGGCATAAGGCGAGCTGACCGTCACGACGCGCGCGACCAGTTCCGGACGGCGATGCGCGACCAGCCGCGCGAGGATGCCGCCGAGACTGATCCCAACCAATGTCACCGGCCCCGCCTCCGCATGCAGCGCCGCGACCCGGGCGATCAGCCGTTCCGCGTCCGCGCCGACGCTCTTGACGCCGAGGTTGCGGCCGAGGCCCCAGCCTTCGGCGCGATAGCCGGCGCGTTCGAGGAAGCGGCGCAGCACGAGGCTCGATCCGTCGGCGTCGAACAGGCCGGGCAGGATCATCACCGCGCCGCCACGCCCCCGCGGCACCGCCGCCAGCGCCGCGGCGTGGCGCCAGCGCGTCGCGAGCATCCAGGCGACGCGCGGCACCTCGCTCGCCGCCAGCGTCTTGGGCGGCGGTGGCGGCGCAAGGAAGCCGGTGCCGATCCGCGCATGCGGCGGCGCACGATCCTGCCAGCGGGCGAGGCCGGCGGCGAGGCGGTCTAGAACCATGCCAGCACCGTCACCGGAAACGGCGTCCATCGGCCGATGCGCACGCCGGCGTGACGAAGGGCGTCGCCCGCCCAGGCGTTGCAGGTGCGGATCGCGTCATAATGGCCGCGTGCCGCGTAGAAAGCGTCGTTGGCGCCATAGCCGCGGTGGCTTTCGCGCGACGGCGACAGGCTGGCGCGGATATAGGCGGCGAGGCGGCGATATTCCTCGGGGCGCAGCAGCACGCTGCGCACGGCGCCGTCCGGGTGCGGCGCCGGGACATGCTCGACATGCAGCAGCGTCGCGTCGCTGCCGCCCGCGGCGGCAAGCAATGTGCGCAGCTTGAGGTCGGCCCAGGTCGCCGTATCCAGGAAGAAGGCGCGTTCGCCCCAGCCGATCGCCAGATGGTCATAGGCGGCGTAACGCGGATCGGCGAGGTCCGCTCCCGGCGCCAGCCCGCGCCAATCGACCCCGCCCGCGACCTTCGGCACGACGATGCCGACGTGGATGCCGTTCGATTCGACGTAGATGCGCACGCCCTGCGTCGGTGGCCGCCATCCCGCATTCGCCGGCAGCGCGCCGCCGACGAGGCCCGCGACGCCATAACCGCCGATCAGCACCGCCAGCACCAGCGCACACAGGCCGAGCCAGCGGAGCGGGCGGCGCAGTTGGCGTACGGCAGGGGCGTCACTTGGTATCATTCGAAACCTTATGCTAGGCCATGACCATGGCAGATGAATCGCACGCTCTTGATACGCTCCCCGCCGGTGCCACGCCCGACTGGACGATCGACCAGGACTGGCAGCATTACAGCGCGGAGGATCACGCGACCTGGGATACCCTGTTCGCGCGCCAATCCCAACTGCTTCCCGGTCGCGCCTCGGAGGCCTATCTGCGCGGGCTCGATGTGCTCAAGCTGTCCAAGCCCGGCATTCCCGATTTCGCCGAATTGTCCGAACGGCTGATGAAGCTGACCGGATGGCAGGTGGTAGCGGTGCCGGGACTGGTGCCGGACGACGTCTTCTTCGACCATATGGCCAACCGGCGCTTCGTCGCGGGCAATTTCATCCGGCGGCCCGACCAGCTCGACTATCTGCAGGAACCCGACGTCTTCCACGACGTGTTCGGCCATGTGCCGATGCTCGCCGATCCGGTGTTCGCCGATTACCTCGAGGCCTATGGCCGCGGCGGGCAGCGGGCGCTGGGGCTGGATGCGCTGAAATATCTCGGGCGGCTCTACTGGTATACGGTGGAGTTCGGGCTGATCCGCGAGGGCGACGACCTGCGCATCTATGGCTCGGGCATCGTGTCGAGCTTTGCCGAAAGCCGTTTCGCGCTGGACGATCCGAGCCCGAACCGGATCGGCTTCGATATCGCGCGGGTGATGCGGACAGAGTACCGGATCGACGATTTCCAGCAGAATTACTTCGTCATCCCGAGCTTCGACGAACTGCTGCGGGTGACGGTGGAGACGGACTTCGCGCCGCTGTACGAACAGCTGAAGGCGCAGGAGGACATTCCGGTCGCGGCGATCGTCGCGGGCGACGCGGTGCTGACGCAGGGCACGCAGGCCTATGCACGTCGCAAGGCGCTAGGCTGACGGATCAGGTCACAGGTCCAGGGCCCAGCCGTCGCGGCCCTTGGGATCGAAAGGGGCGGTAGGGACGTAGCGCGTCGCGCCGGCGGTGAGGCGCAGGACGGTCCAGTCGCCACGGCGGTCGATCGCGTCGAGCGTGCAGCCGCAGGCGGCATAGGCCGCGACCACCGTCTTGCGCTGCGTTTCGAGCAGGCCGGCGAGGACGATCGTCGCGCCGCCATCGGCGATCGCGGCGAGTTCGGGCGCCATCGACACCAGCGGGCCGGCGAGGATGTTGGCGATGACGAGGTCGAAGGGCGCCTGTGCGTCGATATCGGGATGGCGCGCGCCGTCGGCGACGAACAGTTCGACCCCCGCCACGGCGTTCAGCACCGCATTCTCGCGCGTCACGTCGACCGCGACCGGGTCGATGTCGGTGGCGATCACCCTTGCGTCGGGCCACAGGTCGACCGCGGCGAAGGCGAGCAGGCCGGTGCCGGTGCCGACGTCGATGACGCTGGCGAAACGCTTGCCCGCCGCCTCCAGCGCGTCGAGCATCGCGAGGCAGCCGCTGGTCGTGCCGTGATGGCCGGTGCCGAAGGCCTGCCCCGCCTCGATCAGGAAGGAGCGGCCGCCCGCGGGCACGTCGACGGCATGCGCACCCGTGTGGACGACGAAGCGGCCCTCGCGGATCGGCTCGAGCCCCAACTGGCTCATCGTGATCCAGTCCTCGTCCGCAAGGCGCACGACCAGCGGATCGGTTGCCGACGCGCTCGGCACCAGCGCGTGCAGCTGCGCGAGCAGCGCGCCATCGGGCTCATACTCCATATAGGCGTCGAGCCGCCAGCGTTCGACGTCGTCCTCGACCTCCTCGGTGGTCATCAGCACGGCGTCGATCGCGAGGTCGGACGCGCTGTCGATCGCTTCCGCCTCGGCACGGGTGCAGGGCAGGGTGACCTTCCACGAGTCAGCGGACATAGCTGGCTCCGTTGACGTCGAGCACCGCGCCGGTCATCGATGCCGGCGCGTCCAGCGCGCAGAAGCGCGCGACCGCGGCGACTTCTTCGGGGTCGGCGACCTTGCCGAGCGGGATGTCGGCAAGCAGTTTGTCGCCGCCGCGGCTGGCGAGATAGTCGTCGGCCATGCCGGTCATGGTGAAGCCGGGGCAGATCGCGAAGGCGAGGATGCCTTCGCCGGCATAGCCGCGGGCGATCGTCTTGGTCATCGCGACCATGCCTGCCTTGGCGGCGGCATAATGCCAGTGCGCGGGGCTGTCGCCGCGATAGGCGGCGCGGCTGGCGATGTTGACGATGCGGCCGCCGGTGCCGCGTGCCTGCCAGTGGCGTACCGCGAGGCGGCAGAGTTCGGCGGAGGCGGTCAGGTCGATCCGCAGCGTCCGCTCCCAGTCGGCGACCCAGTCGTCGTGCGGCCGGTCGAGCGGATTGGCTTCGAAGACGCCGGCGTTGTTGACGAGCACGTCGATCGTGCCGCCGGCGCGGTCCAGCGCGGCGTCCCACAGGGCGCGGGGCGCGGCGGGATCGGCGAAGTCGGCGGCGATACCGCTCTGCGTACCGTGGCCGATGACCGAAGCGCCCGCCGCGGTGAGCGTGTCGAAGATGGCCGCGCCGATGCCGCGGCTCGATCCGGTGAGGAGAATGGACATGGCCGCGGCATTAAGCGGGTAGGGACGGCGCGCAACCCCCATCCGTCGCGCCGGGGGTCAGCCGACGCTGGCGGAGAAGCTGTCGGCCGAGGCGCGGAGCTGGCCCAGACGGTCGCCGACCTCGCCGAAGCCGGCGCCGAGGCTGTCGATCTCCCCCGCCACCGCCTGCGTGTCCGCGCGGATCGCGTCGATCGTCTGCGACATGGAATCCGCCGCCAGCGCGGTTTCGTCGACGGCGGCGGTGATCGCGGTGACGGTGTGCGCCTGCGCCTCCATTGCGAAGCGGATGCGGTCGGCCGACCCCTGCACCTCGGCCACGGTCGCCTTGATGCTGGCGTTGGTCGCGACGGTGGTGCGGGTCGCATGCTGGATCGCGGCGATCTTGGCGGCGATGTCGTCGGTGGCGCGCGCGGTCTGGTTGGCGAGGCTTTTCACCTCCTGCGCGACCACCGCGAAACCGCGACCGGCATCGCCCGCACGGGCGGCTTCGATCGTTGCGTTGAGGGCGAGCAAGTTGGTTTGTCCGGCGATGGCGCGGATCAGGCCGAGGATCGATTCGATCGAATGGGCGTGATCGCTCAGCAATTCGCTCGCCCGCACCGCGTCCTGCGCATGTTCGCTGGCGCGGGTCGCAATGGTGGCGGCCGAATCGACCTCGCTGCGCGCATCCTCGATCGCGCGGATCAGGCCGGCCGCGGTCTGCGCCGCCTCGCGCATCGCCAACGCGGATTGTTCGGCGGCGGCGGCGACCTGGCTCGCCTTGCCGAGCACGTCGCGGGTCGAGGCGGAGGCGGCGTTCGCCTGCACGCGGATGCGCGCGCCGAGCGTCGCCGCACCCTCGATCGAGGTCGCGATGCTCTCGCGGAACGCCGCCGACCGGGTCTGGCGCTCCTCGCGCGCCGCCTCCGCCTGCATGGTCGCGAGATGGCCGGTCATCAGATCCGATTCGACCAGGGCGGTGCGCTGCACGCCGTCGAACAGGCGCAGCAGGCGCTGCGTGTCGCCCGCGCAATGCGGTTCGAGCGTCGCCATGGTGAAGCTGTGCGACTGCGCCAACGCCGCCTGCAGACATTGCAGCGGCACGCCCGATTGCGCCGCCTGCTCGGCGTGGCGGATCGCGACGTCGACCCATGCCTCGTCGAACGGGGCATTGTATTTGAGGAAGGCGTAATGCGCACTGTCCTGCACGCGCCGCTCCAGCCGATCGGCGGTGAAGATGTGGCGGATGCCCCGGGTGGCGGGCAACGAGAGATAATGCTGCCAGAAGCGGCTGGCGATCCGGTGATAATCATCCGCGTCGAGCAGCGTGCAGATGTCGCGGCAGGCATCGGCGATCAGCCCGTCGCGGTCATATTCGCCGAGATGTTCGACGATCGTGCGTCTTGCCGGCGTCACCGCCCCCAACGGCAATGCTTTGGCCATGCGTTCGTCCTTCCCGTCCTCACGCCGCGACCTTGGCGACGAACTCGCCGGCGCTGGTCTTGAGGGTGTTCAAGCGCCCGTCGAGCCGGTCGAACCCGCGGCCGACATTGTCGATCTCGGCGGCGACCGTCTCGGTATCCTCGCGGATCGCGGCGATCGTGCTCGACATCGAATCGGCGGCGAGCGCGGTTTCGTCGACGGCGGCGGTGATCGCGGTTACCGTCTGCGCCTGCGCCTCCATCGCATAGCGGATGCGGTCGGCGCTCTCCTGCACCTCGGTCACCGTCGCCTTGATGCTGGCGTTGGTCTCGACCGTCGAGCGCGTCGCCGACTGGATCGAGGCGATCTTGGCGGCGATATCGTCGGTGGCGCGCGCGGTCTGGTTGGCGAGGCTCTTCACCTCCTGCGCCACGACCGCGAAGCCGCGACCGGCATCGCCCGCGCGGGCGGCCTCGATCGTCGCGTTGAGCGCGAGCAGATTGGTCTGCCCGGCGATGTCGCGGATCAGGCCCAGAATCGACTCGATCGACTTGGCGTGGTCGCTCAGCGCCTCGGACATGCCGACGGCGTTGGTCGCCTGTACGGAGGCGCGGCTGGCGATTTCGGCCGCGGCCTCGACCTCGGTGCGCGCATCCTCGATCGCGCGGATCAGGCCGGCGGCGGTCTGCGCCGCCTCGCGCATTGCGACGGCGGATTGTTCGGCGGCGGCGGCGACCTCGCTCGCCTTACCCAGCATGCCGCGCGCCGAGCCGGAGCTGCGCTCCGCCTGTTCGCGCAGCGTATGGCCTTCGTCGGTGGCGGTTTCGACCGCGGTGGCGATGCCCTCGCGGAATTCGGCGGACAGCCGTTCGCGGGCGATCCGGGCGTTGTAATCGGCGAAACCGGCGAACAGTTCGACGGTCAGCTCGGTTTCCATGCCGAACAGGCGCATCAGCGCGTCGACCAGCCCGGCCTGGCGCGGATCGTCGGCCGGCACCCGCCCCATCAGCGCCTTCAGCGCGGCGCGGTCGCTGGCGCAGGACATCGCCAGTACCTCCATCGTCGACACGCCGGCGGCATAGGCCGCGGCGACAGACCGTTCGAGCGATTCGACCCAGGCGCGGCCGTCGAGGTGGCAGCAGCGGTTGCGCAGATAGGCGACGCCCGCGGCGATCCGGCGCTCGGTTTCCAGCGGCGTCCATTCGGCCGCGCCGGGATTGGAGACGCGCCAGTGCGACCAATAGGCCTCGACGATTTCCGGCGCGGCGGGCTCGATGATCGCCCACAATTCGGCGGCGCGCCCGAGCAGCGTGTTTTCGCCACCGTCGAACGCCGTGATGCGACTTTTCAGGTCGACGGTGGCCGCGATGCTGGTCGGCGGGGGCAGAACGATATCGGGCAAGTGCGTCTCCGGCGATCGACAGGCATGGCCAACGGGCATGGGCTCGTGCCTGTTGGTACGCCTCGCTGGTTAACGCGAAGTTAGAGCCGGCGCCTGCAACCGATTGAGTCGCGGCGGGACGGGCAAACCGGCCGGATGCAAGGATGCCGTGAGGTTACAGGGGGTTGCGGCGGCGAATCGCGCACGGGGCGCTGTGGCGCGGAGCGCGGCGCGCGCCATGGCGGCCGGTCGGCCGCGGGACGGCGGCGATGGCGCGATGCGGCGGATACGAAAGCCGGGCCCCGCCCGAATGGTCATCGAGTGGCGGAGCCCGGTCGGGGCAGTATCAGGGTCCGCTCAGACCGTGGTTCGTTTTGTCAATTCCAGAAGACGGCGAACAGGCCGTTGCAAGGTCCGCCGGCGTTTACGAGTACAGGGTGACGCTTTGTGCGCCTCCGGTGACGCGCCGATGCAACTGCACAGAGGATTGGCGCGCCCGGCAGGATTCGAACCTGCAACTCCAAGCTTAGAAGGCTCGTGCTCTATCCAGTTGAACTACGGGCGCGCGGGGGGACCGGTTAGCGCGGTTTGCGCCGGACTGGAACCGCCATATAGTCCCGTCATGAGCAAAATGGGGAACGGGCGCGCGGTGGATGCCGGCGCGATCGGGGGCGGGGCGTTCCGCTATTACGATTTCGTGATGGCGGCGTTCGTCGCGATCCTGCTGCTGTCGAACGTGATCGGGGCGGGCAAGGTCGCGCAGATCGTGCTGCCGGGTATCGGGCCGTGGCCGTTCGGCGCGGGCATCCTGTTCTTTCCGATCAGCTATGTGATCGGCGACGTGCTGACCGAGGTCTATGGCTATGCCCGCGCCCGCCGGGTGATCTGGGCGGGGACCGCAGCGGTGGTGTTCATGGCGTTCATGAGCTGGGTCGTCGTCGCGCTGCCGCCGGCGCCGAGCTGGGGCAATCAGGCGGCCTATGCGACGATCTTCGGCCAAGTGCCGCGGATCGTGCTGGCGAGCGTCTGCGCCTTCTGGGCTGGCGAGTTCGTCAATTCCTATGTCATGGCGCGGATGAAGGTGCGCACCGCGGGGCGGCATTTGTGGATGCGGACGATCGGGTCGACCGTGCTGGGCGAGGGCGTCGACAGCCTGATCTTCTATCCGCTCGCGTTCCTCGGCGCGGAAGGCTTCACGCCGCGGCTGGTCGTCACCGTGATGCTGACGCAATGGGCGCTGAAGGTGACGTGGGAGGTGCTGCTGACGCCGGTGACCTATGTCGTTGTCGGCGCGCTGAAGCGGGCCGAAGGGGTCGACGTGTTCGACCACGGCACCGATTTCACGCCGTTCGCGACGCGGGTGTGAGCGCGGTCGACCCGCCCGACATGGACACCTGAGCGGAAACCGAAACCTTCCACCGTTTCCGTACGTGCGATGACGGTCGACGATGAACAGAGCCGTGCATTCGTGCAGCGGCTAGCATCGCCGCTGGCGTGTAGGACAGCGGGGGCGGTTTGACGAGCGCGTGCAGCGGGTTGGCTATACCCCGCACCCATCCCATGCTGCGCGATGGCTTCCGTGTCCCGCCGGGGCAGGGAGGGGTGTTACGCTCCGATCGTCTCCAGCACGCCTTCGAACAGGCGGCGGCCGTCGGTGCCGCCATGCGCGGTTTCGATCTTGCGTTCGGGGTGGGGCATCATGCCGAGCACGTTGCCGGTCGCGTTGAGGATACCGGCGATGTCGCGGGCGGAGCCGTTGACCGGTTCGCCATAGCGGAAGGCGACGCGGCCGTCGCCCTCGAGCCGGTCGAGCGTGTCGGCATCGGCGAAGTAATTGCCGTCGTGGTGCGCGACGGGGACGCGGATCGTCTCGCCGGCATCGTAGCGGCTGGTGAAGGTCGATTGCGCATTGTCGATCCGGAGCGCGACGTCGCGGCAGACGAAGTTCAGCCCGGCGTTGCGCATCAGCGCGCCGGGCAGCAGCCCGGCCTCGGTCAGCACCTGGAAACCGTTGCAGACCCCGAGCACGGGCAGGCCGCGGCCGGCCTGCTCCACGACCGCCTGCATGATCGGCGAGCGCGCGGCGATCGCGCCCGAGCGCAGGTAATCGCCGTAGGAGAAGCCGCCGGGGACGGCGACGAGGCCGATGCCGTCGGGTAGCGCGGTGTCGCCGTGCCAGACCATTGCCGGCGCGACGCCGGTCACCGCCTCCAGCGCGACGGCGAGGTCGCGGTCGCAATTGGAACCCGGAAAGACGATGACCGCGGTTTTCATCTCAGATCCGCTCCACGCGATAGTTTTCGATCACCGTGTTGGCGAGCAGCTGGCGGCACATGCCGTCGATCGCCTCGTCGGTGGTGGCGTCGGCGACCTCCAGCTCGAACACCTTGCCGGCGCGGACGTCGTCGACGCCCGCGAAGCCGAGGCTGCCGAGTGCGTGATGGATGGCGCGGCCCTGCGGGTCGAGCACGCCGGGCTTCAACGTCACGAAGATACGCAGCTTCATCTTACTTACCCCGGCGCTTGCGATGGCTGTCGAGGTCGAGCACGGCGCTGTCCTCGCCCTCCGGCATCAGGCCGAGACGGCGCGCGACCTCCTGATAGGCCTCCGCCTCGCCGCCGAGATCGCGGCGGAAACGGTCCTTGTCCATCTTCTCGTTGGTGTCCATGTCCCACAGGCGGCAGCCGTCGGGGCTGATCTCGTCCGCGAGGATGATGCGGCCGTAGTCATTGTCCCAGATGCGGCCGAATTCGAGCTTGAAGTCGACGAGCTTGATGCCGACGCCGGCGAACAGGCCCGACAGGAAATCGTTCACGCGGATCGCGAGGTCGGCGATGTCGTGCATCTCCTCCTGGCTCGCCCAGCCGAAGGCGGCGATATGTTCGTCGGTAATCATCGGATCACCGAGCGCGTCGTCCTTGTAATAATATTCGATGATCGTGCGGGGCAGCTTGGTGCCCTCCTCGATCCCGAGCCGCTTCGACAGCGAACCGGCGGCGATGTTGCGCACGACGACCTCGATCGGCACGATCTCGACCTGACGGATCAGCTGTTCGCGCATGTTGAGGCGGCGGATGAAGTGCGTCGGCACGCCGATGGCGTCGAGCATCGTGAAGATATGCTCGGAAATCCGGTTGTTGAGCACGCCCTTGCCGTTGATCGTGCCCTTTTTCTGGGCGTTGAAGGCGGTGGCGTCGTCCTTGAAATACTGGATCAGCGTGCCGGGTTCGGGACCCTCGTACAGGATCTTGGCCTTGCCTTCGTAGATCTGGCGGCGCCGAGCCATGCGCATGTCCCCTGGAAAAGAGCAGCCCCGGCGGCGCGGGTGATCCGCGAGCCGGGGCCGGAATGGGCGGGCCTATAAGGGATGGGGGGCGGGGGCGCAATGCGGTGGCGCTATCTCGGGTCCGGCGGCGGCAGGTCGCGGTCGCCGACGGCGATCAGCCGGTTCCAGAGCGGGCGGCCGAAGCGGATCCAGAGCAGGATCAGCACCAGCAGGCCGAGGAAGGGCGGGCCGAGCGCGGCGAGCAGCCAGAGCGCGGCGCCGAGCGTTGCGGCGGCGGATGCGAGGGCGGTGTCGCCCGAATCGCGCAACCGGTTGACGAAGCCGGCGCCGCGTCCGGTGGCATAGGTGAAGCGAACCGGCGCGGTGACGATGCTGGCGCGCGCGCCACTGCGGGTGGCGGCCGCGATGCGCTGGTCGGCGAGGCGGGCCGACCGCTGCGCCTGCAATTCGGCGCGTTCGGCCGACGGCAGGTCCGATCGGGCAAGCTCGCGGTCGATGCGGGCAAGGTCGGCGCCGGCCTCGTCCGACTGGCCGGCGGCGACCCGCACCTCCTGCGCGGCTTCGGTGCCGCCGATATGCGCGCCGGTCAGCGTCGCGCCGGCCCGTTCCGCGGCATCGACGGCGTCGCGGCCGAAGCGGCGCGCGATCGGCGCGGCGACGTTGGCGGACAGGCTGGCGGACACGTCGCCGGCGGCATCGACGTCATAGGCGATGCCGGTGATCCGGCAGCGCTCCGGCCCCAGCGCCTCGCAGGCGGCGGCATGCGCTTCCTGCAGTTCGTCGATCGCCCGGGCGGGAAGCGTCAGGCTGTATGCATAGGAGAAGGCGAGGCCGGCGGTGCTGGCGTTGCCCAGCGTCGGACCGGGGTCGCCGCCATCGGGCGCCTTGCTGCACCCCGCGAGCGCCAGAGCGGCGATGCTGACGGCGGCGGCGATGCTGCGCATGATGGTCCCTCCCCGGATGTCGGATATACCATCGGCGCACCGGGAAATGGGGTCAAGCGGCGCGGTCGGGTGACAAAGCGATGACAAGCCCGATGCGGGCGGTTAATGGGCGGTCATGTTGCCGCTTCGTTACCTGAGGCTGTCGTGCCTGTTGCCGGCGTGCATGCTGGCCGTGCCCGCGCGGGCGCAGCAGGAGGACGAGCAGCTCTGGACGCAGATCAACACCAATGTGCCGGTGACCGAGGACGTGCGGGTGACGCTGGAGCAGATCGCGCGATTCAGCGACCGGCAGGACGGGCTGTACCAGACCGAATTCGGCGTGCTGCTGGGGGCGAAGGTGGCGAAGAGAATCGAGCTCGGCCTCGGCTATCGCAAGGTCGGCGCGCATAACGGCAACACCGCGGCGAACGAGAACCGGTTCCGCCAGCAGGTGGTGGGCACGTTCGGCGCGTTCACGACGCGGTTCCGGATCGACGAACGCGTCAACCCGCGCGGCGACGAGGTGGGGTTCCGCATCCGGCCGCTGGTCCGCTACAATTACCGGCTGGGCGGCCGGACGACGGCGCTGTTCGTCAGCCACGAGAGCTTCTTCCTGCCGAACACGACGCGCTGGGGGCAGCGCAGCGGCTATGAGCGGATGCGCAACATCGTCGGGCTGATGCTGCCGATCGGCCCGCGGATGGTGGCGGATATCGGCTATCTCAACCAATATCGCTTTGCCCGGTCGGGATCGCGCGCGCAGATGGACCATGCGCTCAACCTGCAGCTGACGATCAACATCCGCGGCGTGCTGTTTCCGCATGTGCACGACTGAGGCGGGCGGCATCGCCCGTGTTGCCGGTATGTTGCGGAACCGATGCCGAATGTGAACGCTTCATCCATCGCCCCACAGGAGTCGATCATGATGAAGCCGTTGCTCGTTCTCGCCGTCGCCGGTCTCGCTTTAGCCAGCCCCGCCTTCGCCGACATGCCCGGGCGCGACTGGATCAGTAGCGCCAAGGTATCTGCGATGCTGGCGAAGCGCGGCTATCGCGTGACCAAGATCGAGGCGGACGACGGCCATTGGGAGGGCGAGGCGGTGCGCAAGGCGATGCGCTACGACTTCCACGTCGATCCGCATTCGGGGCAGGTGACCAAGATGGAGCGCGATCGCGACTGATCGTCAGGTGACCGCCTGACGCTCGGCGAACCGGGGATCGCGCCATGTCTCCGTTGCGACGATGTCGCGCAGCTGTTCGCCGGCCTGCCAGACGTCTTCATGACTAAGGTAGAGCGGCGTCAGGCCGAGGCGGAGGACGTCGGGGGCGCGGAAGTCGCCGATGACGCCGCGGGCGATCAGCGCCTGCGTCAGTTCGTAGGCGTAGTCCGCGCGAAAGCTGATATGACTGCCGCGCCGGGCGGGATCGGCGGGGCTGACGCAGCTTAGGCCGGCGGCGGCGCCGGCCTGCGCGAGGATGTCGAACAGCGCGGCGCTTTTGGTGGCGATGGTCGCCATATCGACCTCTGCCCACAGGTCGAGCGCGGCTTCGAGGCTGGCCATGGCGAGGATCGACGGGGTGCCGACCAGCCAGCGCCTCATGCCGGCGGCGGGGCGATAGCCGTCTTGGAAGGCGAAGGGTTCGGCATGGCCCATCCAGCCGCTGACCGGGTTGACGAGCGCCTCCTGATGGCGGCGCGCGACGTAGAGGAAGGCGGGCGCGCCGGGGCCGCCGTTGAGATATTTGTAGGTGCAGCCGACCGCGAGGTCAGCCTGCGCGGCAGTGACGTCGAGCGGCACCGCGCCGACGCTGTGGCTGAAATCCCAGAGCATCAGTGCGCCCGCGGCATGGGCGCGGGCGGTCCATGCGGCGAGGTCGAAGCGCTCCGCCGTCTTATAGTGGACGTGGGTAAGGAGCAGCAGCGCGGTGTCGTCGTCGAGCGCCCCGGCGAGAGCGGCGCGATCGACCACCCTGAGCCGTGCGCCGGGGACGCAGGCGACCGCGCCCTCGGCGATGTGCAGGTCGGTGGGGAAATTGCCGGCCTCGCTGACGACGGTGCGGCGAGCGGGGTCGTGGCGGAGCGCGGCGACGATCGCCTTGAACAGATGCGTCGACGTGGTGTCGCCGACGATCACCTCGTCCGCCGCGGCGCCGATCAGCGGGGCGATCCTGGCGCCGAGGCGCTGCGGCGCGTCGATCCAGCCCTCGTTCCAGCTGCGGATCAGCCGCTCGCCCCATTGGCGCGTCGCCGCATCGGCGAGCGCGGCGGGGACGGCGCGGGGGAGGGCGCCGAGCGAATTGCCGTCGAGATAGAGGATGCCGTCGGGCAGGTCGAACCGGTCGTGGAGGGGGGCGAGCGGGTCGGCGGCGTCGAGGGCGCGGGCGTCGTCGCGGGTCATGTGGTGCTTTCAAGGGCGGCGAGGATGAGGGTGCGCGCCAGCGTCCATGCGGGCGTGCCGGGGGCGATCAGCTCGACATGGCCCGTGTCGGGCACGGTGTGAAGCTGCGCGGCGTCGCCGGCGGCGGTGGCACGGGCGACATAGTCGGTGGCCATGCGATAGGGGACGATCCGGTCCTCGCGGCCGGCGACGATCGTCTGGATGGCGCCGATCGGCAGCAGCGGCGGGATCGACGTGTCGGCGAAGGGGGCGGGGCGGTCGCCGACGAGCCGCGCGATCACATCGGTGCCGCAGCCGTTGTCGGGACTGGCGGCGACCGCTTCCAGATCCGGCAGGCCGCCGAGGACGACGACATGGCGGATCGCCAGCGGGTCGGGATCGTGGAGCGGGCTGGCCGCGGGCAGGCGGTGGCGCGCGGCGAGCCAAAGCGCGAGATGGCCGCCAGCGGAATGGCCGACCGCGACCATGCGGGCGAGGTCGAGGCATTGCGCGTCGGCCGCCACGCGCAGCCGGTCGGCCGACGCGGCGGCATCGCGGAAGGTGCCGGGATAGCCGCCGCCGTCGCGGTCGACGCCGCGATAGTCGATGTTCCACACCGCGACGCCATGGTCCCGCAGGTCGGCAGCGACCCAGTCCATCAGCCGGCGGTCGGCGATGCCGGTCTGCCAGCAGCCGCCATGGACCATCAGCACGACCGGATGCGGCCCGTCGCCGGCGGGGCGCCACAGATCGATGCGCTGGAGCGGATCGGCACCATAAGCAATGGTCGCGTCGGGCATCGCGCGCGGGCGTGCGGTGAGATCGGGCCAGGTGAGATAGTCGGTCATCAGCATCGCCCGGTTAGCCGAAGGCGCGGTCGCGATCCACGGCTTCCCGGGGAAGGGCGGGTTGTTAACGGTGGGGCGGGTAGGCGGTCGTTCGTCACGCGAGGTCAACACGGGGGCGGCGATGAAGATCCTGGTGCTGTCCAGCCTGTACCCCAATGATGCGCAGCCGCGGCACGGCATCTTTATCGAACATCGCGTCGCGCATCTCGCCGCGCTGGGGGATGACATACGGGTGGTGGCACCGGTGCCGTGGTTCCCGAGCGCGCATGCCGCCTTCGGCCGCTATGCCGCCTTCGCGCGGGCGCCGCACAGCGCGGTGCGGCGCGGGATCGCGGTGACCCATCCGCGCTATCCGGTGGTGCCGAAGGTCGGGATGACGGCGGCGCCGTGGCTGATGGCGGCGGCGCTCTATCCGCATATCGCGCGGCTGCGGCGGACGTTCGATTTCGACGCGATCGACAGCTATTACCTGTACCCGGACGGGGTCGCGGCAGGGCTGCTCGCGCGTGCGTTCGACCGGCCGTATCTGATGAGCGCGCTTGGCACCGATGTCAGCCTGATCCCGCAGCATCGCGCCACGCGGGCGATGATCCTGTCCGCGGTTCGGCGGGCGGCGGCGGTGACGACGGTGTGCGGCGCGCTGCGTGACGAGCTGTTGCTGCTGGGCGCGGCGGCGGACGGGGTATGCGTGGTCGAGCATGGCGTCGATCTGACGCTGTTCCGCCCGCCGGCCGATCGCGACGCATTGCGGCGGTCGCTGGGGATCGAGGGGCCGGCGATCCTGTCGGTCGGGCATCTGATCGACCGCAAGGGGCATGATCTGGCGATCCGCGCGGTCGCGGACCTGCCGGGCGCGGTGCTGATGATCGCCGGCGACGGGCCGCGCGCGGGCGCGTTGCGGGCGCTCGCCGCGACGCTGGGCGTGGCCGAGCGGGTGTGCTTTCTGGGGCATGTCGACCAGCCTCGGCTGCCCGATCTGTACGGCGCGGCGGATATCGTCGTGAACGCCGCGGATCGCGAGGGGATCGCCAACGTGCTGCTGGAGGCGCTGGCGTGCGGGACGCCGCTGGTGGCGACGCCGGTGTGGGGATCGCCCGAGGTGGTCAAGGTGCCGCAGGCCGGGGTGCTGAGCGCCGACCGGTCGGCGGCGGCGATCCGCGATGCGATCGCGCATCTGCTGGCCGCCTTGCCCGATCGGGCGGCGACGCGCGCCTATGCCGAACGCTACGACTGGCGCGAGACCGGGCGGCAGCATCGCGCGCTGCTGGCCCGCGCGGTGGGGGACGTTGCCGTTTCCCGCCCCGCCGCCTAGGGTGTTCCCGATATGGCCACCGACTTTCAGGAACCGCCGATCGGCATACTCGATGCGCCGTTCGATACCGCTCTGTCCGACCGTTATCTGGTCTATGCGCTGTCGACGATCACCGCGCGATCGCTGCCGGACGTGCGCGATGGCCTGAAGCCCGTCCACCGCCGCCTGCTGTGGGCGATGCGGCTGCTGAAGCTCGATCCGTCGCAGGGCTACAAGAAGTGCGCGCGCGTCGTCGGCGACGTCATCGGCAAATACCACCCGCATGGCGACCAGTCGGTCTATGACGCGATGGTCCGCCTCGCGCAGGATTTCGCGCTGCGCTATCCTTTGGTCGACGGGCAGGGCAATTTTGGCAACATCGACGGCGATAATGCCGCGGCCTATCGCTACACCGAGGCGCGGCTGACGCAGGTCGCGATCGACCTGATGGACGGGCTGGACGAGGATGCCGTATCCTATCGCCCGACCTACAATGGCGAGGAGCAGGAGCCGGAGCTGTTCCCCGGCCTGTTCCCCAATCTGCTCGCCAATGGCGCCAGCGGCATCGCGGTCGGCATGGCGACCAGCATCCCGCCGCACAATGCCGCCGAGCTGCTCGATGCGGCGATCATGCTGGTCGACAGGCCGGACGCGCCCGACACCGCGGTGCTCGACTACGTCAAGGGCCCGGATTTCCCCACCGGCGGGCTGGTGGTCGATCCGCCGGCGGTGATCGCCGAAAGCTATGCGACCGGGCGTGGCAGCTTCCGGGTGCGCGCCCGCTGGGGGATCGAGCGCGAGAAGGGCGGCGGCTGGCAGCTCGTCGTCAGCCAGATCCCGTACGGGGTGCAGAAGGGCAAGCTGATCGAGCAGATCGCCGGCCTCATCAACGATCGCAAATTCCCGATCCTCGCCGACGTGCGCGACGAATCCGATGCCGAGGTGCGGATCGTGCTCGAACCGCGCAGCCGCACCGTCGATCCGCAGGTGCTGATGGACGGGCTCTTCCGCTTCTCCGATCTGGAGACGCGGGTCAGCCTCAACCTCAACGTGCTCGACAAGGATCGCACGCCGCGGGTGATGTCGCTGGGCGGCGCGCTGAAGGCGTGGGTCGAGCACCAATTCGTCGTGCTCGACCGGCGGACGCGGCACCGGCTGGGCAAGATCGCCGACCGGATCGAGCTGCTCGACGGCTATCTGGTCGCCTATCTCAACCTCGACCGGGTGATCGAGATCATCCGTACCGAGGACGAGCCCAAGCAGGTGATGATCGCCGAATTCAGCCTGACCGACCGGCAGGCGGAGGCGATCCTCAACATGCGGCTGCGCAGCCTGCGGCGGCTGGAGGAGTTCGAGATCCGCGGCGAGCGCGACAAGCTCGACAAGGAGCGCGCCGAGCTGGAAGCGCTGCTCGCCGATCCGGGCAAGCAGAAGCGGCGGATGAAGCGCGACCTCAAGAAGGTGCGGGACCGCTACGGCCCCGAGACTCTGCTCGGCGCGCGGCGGACGACGATCGAGGAGGCGGCGCCGACCCGCGACATCCCGCTCGAGGCGATGATCGAGCGCGAGCCGATCACGGTGATCCTGTCGCAGCGCGGCTGGATCCGCGCGATGAAGGGTCATTCCGACCTGTCGTCGGCGGAGACGCTGAAGTTCAAGGAGGGCGACGGCCCCGCCTTCGCCTTTCACGCGCAGACCACCGACAAGCTGCTGCTCGCGGCGGAGAACGGGCGGTTCTACACGCTGGCGGCGGACAAGTTGCCGGGCGGACGCGGCTTTGGCGAGCCGGTGCGCGCGATGATCGACCTCGACGGATCGGTCGGCGTCACCGCCTTCCTCAACGCGCGCGCGCAGGAGCAATTGCTGATCGCGGCGACCGACGGGCGCGGATTTCGCGTGCCGGTGGCGGACGTGATCGCGGAGACGCGCAAGGGCAAGACGGTGATGACGCCGCGCGTCGGAGCGAAGCTGCTGATCGTGCGACCGGTCGCGCCCAATGCCGATTACGTCGCCGCGATCGGCGACAACCGCAAGTTCCTGGTCTTCCCGATCGCCGAGCTGCCGGTGATGACGCGCGGGCAGGGGGTGCAGATCCAGCGCTTCCGCGAGGGCAGCCTGTCGGATGCGACGACGTTCGTCTTCGCCGAGGGGATGAGCTGGCCGATGGGCGGCGACACCGGTCGCACGCGCACCGAGAGCGACCTGTCGCTGTGGCGGACCGCACGCGGCGCCGCGGGGCGGACGCCGCCGACCGGATTTCCGCGCGACAATCGCTTCGGCGGGTAAGCGCCCGCGTCCCGACTCGCCGATTACGTCGGGTTAGGACCGAATTCGCAAGAATTTTCAGCGGCTCTTAACGTTCACCGCCTAGTCAGGTCGGCATGGCCATCGCCTCGCCCGATCTGGTTTCCCTGCCGCTTGCCGAGCTGGAACTGTTCGCGCGGGACCTGGAGCTGATCCCGATCCCGACCGTGCAGGTGGTGCGCGAAGGGACGGGGTTCGATTTTCTGGCGGTAAACCGCGCCTATCGGCTCGCCGGGCTGGGGGTGATCGCCGACCGGTCGCCGATGCTGGCGCTGCTCAGCAGCCGGATCGACGCCTTCCTGCGCTCTACCGACATGCGCAGCGACTTCGACTGGTCGATCGGGCAGGTGATCGATTCGCGTTACTATCGCGTCACGCTGGCGCGCCCGACGCCGGCGCTGCGCGACCGCTGCCAGATTGCCTTTATCGACCTGACCGCGCAGGTCCACACCGAACGCTCGCTGCGCCGCGAGATGACGACCGACAGCCTGACCGGCCTGCCCAACCGCGAAGGCTTCAGCGACATGATCGAGGCGGTGCAGGCGGACCGCAGCCGCCATGCCGTGCTGGTCATCGACATCGACCGGTTCGGGCGGCTCAACGCCTGTCTGGGCGGGTTGGCGGGCGACGAATTGCTTATCACCGTCGCGCGCCGGATCAAGGGCGTGCTCCGCGCCCGCGATGCGCTGGCCCGGATCGGCGGCGATGAATTCGGCATCCTGATGGCGGTGGACGACGACGCGGAGGAGGCGGCGCGGCTCGCCGAGCGCATCCAGCGCGCGCTGTCGGCTCCGTTCCGGCTCAGCGATTACGAGATCGGCGTCGAATGTTCGATCGGCATCGCGCAGGGCGACGATGCGATCGAGGACGTCGAGGAGCTGATCCGCAACGCGCAGTTCGCGGTGAAGCGCGCCAAGACCGGGCGCCATGTCGAAAGCTACCAGACGCAGGCGTTCACGCTGGCGCGCGAACAGTTCGCGATGGAGACGGCGCTACGCCGCGCGATCGAGGAGCGGCAGCTGCGGCTGGCGTTCCAGCCGATCTGCGACCTGTCGAGTGGATCGATCGTGTCGTTCGAGGCGCTGGCGCGCTGGCGCGACCAGAATGGCGTCGAGCACGACCCGGGCGACTTCATCCCGGTCGCCGAGGAATCGGGGCTGATCGTGCCGCTCGGCCGCTGGGCGATGGACGAGGCGGCGCGGACATTGCGCTGGTGGGACGATATGTGCGGCGGCGATTGCGGGATGCGCGTCGCGGTCAATCTGTCGGCGATCCAGATGCAGCGCGACGATATCGCGCCGGTGGTCGAGGCGGCGCTGATCCGCCACGATCTGGCGGGCAGCCGGTTCAACCTCGAACTGACCGAAAGCGCGATCGTCAGCGATCCCGATCGCATCGCCGGCATCATGCACGCGCTGAAGGCGCTCGGTACCAGTCTGGCGATGGACGATTTCGGCACCGGCTATTCGAACCTCGCCTATCTGCAGAAGCTGCCGATCGACATCCTGAAGATCGACCGCAGCTTCGTGTCGGGCATGCTCGCCGACCGCGACAAGATCGCCATCGTGCGCGCGATCCTGAGCCTGGCGCAGGCGCTGGGGATGCGCACCACGGCCGAGGGGATCGAGAGCAACGAACTGGCGCAGACGCTGGCGGCGCTGGGCTGCACCTATGGCCAGGGTTATCTCTACGCGCGGCCGCTCGAGGCCGACGCGGCGCTGTCGATGATCGTGGCGGCGAGGGCGGCGGCGACCGCTTCGTCGGCGAGCTGATCGACGCGGGGGGCGTCGGGGAAGCCCTCGGCGATCCAGCGATCCTCGATTCCGCGCAACACGCGCGCGACCTCCGGCCCCTTGCGCAGGCCGCGCTGCACCAGCGCGCCGCCACCGATCGGCAGGGCGGGTGGGCTCCAGCCGGTGAGATCCGCGGTATCGGCACCCGCGATGAGCAGGCGATCGGTCGCACTGGCGAGGCCGGCACGATAGGCGAGCGCGCGCGACCCTTCGTCGCCGGCGCCCTGCGTTGCGGCGATCAGCCGCTTCCGATCCGCATTCGACAGCTTGAGCCGCGCCCCGACACCGTCGGCGGCATCGGCGGGCAACAGCGCGGCGAGGCGGCGGATCGCATCGGGGGGAATGCCGGCCGCCGCCTCGCGCGCGGCGAGCGTCGCCAGCGTTCCGGCATCGGTGATCTCGGGCAGGACGGCGCAGAAGATGCCGTGCTCGATCATCAGCGCGATCACCGGCACCGCGTGGCGCGCGACCAGCAGCTTGAGCAGTTCGGCGGCGATGCGCTCGCGCGACAAGGCCATCAGGTCGTTGGCGCGCGCGGCGCAGGCGGCAAGGCCTTCGGGGTCGATCGCGGACTGGTCCGCCGCGCCGAACCGGGCGTGGAAGCGGAAGAAGCGCAGGATGCGCAGATGGTCCTCGGCAATGCGGCGGTAGGCGTCGCCGATGAAGCGGACGCGGCCGGCCGCCAGATCGTGGAGGCCGTCGAACGCGTCGAACACCGCACCCGTCTCCGGATCGGCGTAGAGCGCGTTCATCGTGAAGTCGCGGCGGGCGCCATCCTCCTCCCATGCATCGGTGAAGGCGACGACCGCATGGCGGCCATCGGTCGACACGTCGCGGCGCAGCGTCGTCACCTCGATCGGGCCGTCGGGCAGGATCGCGGTGACGGTGCCGTGCGCGAGGCCGGTCGGCACCGCGCGGATGCCCGCACTCTTCAGGCGATCGAGCACCACCTCCGGCAGCAGCCGGGTAGCAAGGTCGATATCGGCGGGATCGAGGCCGAGCAAGGTGTCGCGCACCACCCCGCCAACCAGCCGCGTCTGTTCCGCGCCGCCGAGCGCGGCGATCAAAGCGGCGAAGCCGTTGCGCGGGGCAATCCGGTCGAGCGGCAGCGTCAGGCCCATGCGAGCTGCCGCGACAGGTTGACGATCATCGCCGCGGTGGCGCCCCAGATGCGGCGATCGGCCCAGCGGATCTCATAATAATGGCGGGTGCGGCCCTGCCACTCCGCGCTCGCCTCGACCTGATTGGCGGGATCGAGCAGGAAATCGAGCGGCACCTCGAACACGCTCGCCACCTCCGCCTCGCTGGGGACCAGCGTCAGGTCGGGCGGGATCACGCCGAGCACCGGCGTCACCGTAAAGCCGGTGACGGTGCGATAGCGGTCGACCTCGCCGACCAGCATCACCGCGGAGGGCGGCAGCGCAATCTCCTCGTCCGCCTCGCGCAGCGCTGCGGCGATCGCGGTTTCGCCGGGGTCGATCCGGCCGCCGGGAAAGGCGACCTGCCCGGCGTGGTTGCGCAGCGTCTCGGTCCGCTGGGTCAGCAGGACGCCGGGGCGCGCGCGATCGGTCACCGCGACCAGCACCGCGGCGGGGGTCAGATCGGCCTCGTCGCGCACCTCCAGCTCGCGATGGTCGCCGGTCAGCAGCACCGGGCGCGTCGCACGGCCACGATCCAGCGCCTCGCCCAGCCGTTCGACCAGGCTCATGCAGTGGGTTCCGATGGGGCGGGTTCCAGAGGGAAGAAGGCGCCGTCGCTCCACACGCCGGGGCGCGCCGCATCGTCGGCGAGGGCGCGCTCGGCGAGGTCGTAATAGACCGCACGCGCGACCAGCGCTTCCAGTCCGCCGCGGACGTGGAGATAGGGGCGCGGACCGTCCTCGCCCTCGGCGAAGCGCAGCGGATGGTCGGGGCCGGCGGTGACGAGATCGCCGGTGTTGAGCCGGAAGGCGAGGCGGGCGGCGCTGCCCTCGCCCTCGGCCTTCATCTCGACCGCGACGAACGGCGCATCCTCGACCGCAATGTCGAGCTTCTCGACCGGGGTGACGAGGACGTAGCGGCCATCTGCCTCGCGGCGCAGGATCGTCGAGAACAATCGCACCATCGCCTGACGGCCGATCGGCGACCCCTGGTGGAACCAGGTGCCATCGCGCGCGATCCGCATCTCGCTGTCGCCGCAATGCGTCGGGTTCCATTGCTCGACCGGCGGCAGGCGCCGCTGTTCGATCAGGGTCGCGATCTCGGCCAGGCTGAGCGTCGCGATGTCGGGCAGGTCCTCCATCGGCATCGGGGCGAGGTAGGGATTGTGGCGGTGCGCGTAAAGGCGCGAGACCGGTCAGGTGACGGCGGCGACCGCGGGGCCGAGCAGACCGGCGACGGCGGGGACGGCGTCGCCGCGGGCGAGCAGCCGGTGGCGCTCGACCGGACCGGGCAAGCGCCAGTCGGCGGTGCGATTCGCGTCGAACCCGAAGAAGCGGCCGTAATATTCGGGATCGCCGATCAGCATCAGCGCGTCGTCCAGCCCCTCCGCATGCGCCGCGTCGAGCGCGCGCGTCATCAACTGCCGGCCGATGCCGTCGCGCTGGAAGCCGGGGTCGACCGCGACGGGGCCGATCATCACCAGCGGCCGGGCCTCGCCGTCGTCGCCGTGCAGCCGGACCGGCCAGCACTGGATGGTGCCGATCAGGCGCCCGTCCGCGACCGCGGCGAGGCTGAGCGCGGCCAGCGGTGCGGCGAGGCCGCGAACCTTGTAGGCGGTGCGGCTGTGCCGATCGGGCCCGAACGCGCGGTCGAGCAGCGCCTCCACGGCGGCTCCGTCGACGGTGCTGAGCGGCACGAATGCGATCACGGCGGCGTTCCTTTCCGGCCCGCCGGTGCGATCCAGCGGCGGGCGGGCCGCGCGCATGGCGCCCGGGGCGGGCGAACGCAAGCGGAATGCGATTCGCGTGGGCGCGCGGGTCTTGCTAGAGGGCCGCGCCATGCAAGACAGTCTACAGCTGGAGGTCCACGACCTCGAGGTCCAGGTGCTCACCGGTATCTATTCGGAGGAAACGCACCTGCCGCAGCCGCTGCGGATCGACCTGACCGTCGACCTGCGCTGTCCCGATCGCTTTGCGCCCGAGACACCGTTGTCGGCGTCGAAAAACTATCTCGATCTGAAACATGCGGCGACGAGCGCGCTGCCCGAGGGGCTGCATTTCACGCTGATCGAGGCGGTGGCGGATCACATCTGCGAGACATTGTTCCTCGGCGACGAGCGGGTGCTGCGCGTGCGGGTCAAGATCGTGAAGCTGGCGATCGCGGAGGCCGGCGAATCGATCGGCATCACCCTGGTCCGCAATCGCCGCTGATCCGGCGTCAGCGCAGCTGGCGCGTCCGTCCGCAGGCGCCCAGTTGCTGCACGACGAAGGCATAATCCTCACGCGCGATCCCCGCATTGGCGGGGTCGAGCGAGGCGGTGCTGCGCTCCGGCAGGCTCGCGGGCAGTGCGCAGGCGAGCCGATACCACAGCAGCGTATCGCGCGCCGGCGGGGCGGCGGCCTCGTCGACGATCTCCGACAGCGCGACCGCATAGCGCGGCTGTTCGCCCGGGCGGCGCAGCACGGTCAGCGACACCGGTGCACCGTTGGCGGTGGTCAGGAACACCTGCGTCTCGCCCTCTCCGGGCAGTGCGCCGGGGACGTGGAAGGCGTTGCCGATGCCGGTGATGACCGGCGGCGCGTCGGCGGCGACGAGCCCTTGCGCGATGGCGCGGATGCGCTGGTCGTCGGCGGGCGTCCAGGCAACCTGCGCGTCGGGCGCGACGAGCTGGATCTGCCCCGGCATCCCCGCCACCGGGCGGCCGAACAGCAGCACGCGCAACTTCTTCAACTTCGGCATGCGACCGGTGGCATCGGGCGCGACATCAAGCAGATAGCCGATTCGCGGCGGCAGGCCGCCGGTACCGCGGACGAGCGCGACGACGTCCGCCTCGACATAGAAGCGCGTCGATCCGGGCGCGACCCCGGTGGCGTCGGCGCCCTTCAGCCGGATCGCCGAGCGGATCGTCGCGTCGGCGATGATCGGCGCGGCGATGACCAGATCGGCGAGGTCGGCATAGCCCGTTCCCGTCGCGGCCGGAGCGGCGGCCTGCGCGGGCGTTGCCTGTGCAGGGGGGCGTGCGGGGGTGGGGGGCGCGGCAAGCTGCATCGCGAGCGCGATGCCGGTCGGCAGGACGATGCGGAAACCCGGTGTCATGTCGCTTTCGCTAGCCGAGTGCACCTGAACGATACAGAAATAATTCTGTCTCGAAGCGATTGTACGTTTGTTGCGTCCGACAAAGCGTTTGCGTGCCGGGAAACGGGACGATAGGGTTCGGTCACTGCCACGCACGGCTTCAGCCGGGGCAGGGGCCTACGCGCGTTCTTCCCCCGGGCGCTGCGAGGACCACGAGATTAGGGAGTGTCGTTGCTGAATGGCCTATGCTGACCAGAAGATGTCCGGTGGCAGGGTGGTCGCGATCGTCATCGTCGTGCTCATCCATGCCGCGCTGGGCTATGCCTTCGTCACCGGGCTCGCGTACCAATACGTGAAGAAAGCCCAAGAAAAACTTAATACGTTCGACGTGGAGGAGCCGCCTCCCCCGCCGCCGGACGAGCCGCCGCCCCCTCCGCCCGACACGCCGATGACGCCGCCACCGGTGGTTTCGCCTCCGCCGATCGTGCAGAATCCCAATCCGCCGCCCGTGGTCATCCAGACGGTCTCGACGCCGCCGCCCGCCGTCAATCTGACGCCGATCGCTGCGCCGCCGGCTCCGCCTGCGCCCCCGGCACCCGCCGCCCCCGTCGTCAGCAAGGCGGCAGGCGCGAAGGGCAATCCCGCGGAATGGATCTCGCAGGACGACTATCCGCCCAGCTCGCTGCGCGGAAACGAGGAAGGGACCAGCGCGATCGCCTGGACGATCAACACGCAGGGTCGCGTCGAGAATTGCCGCGTCACGGCGTCGAGCGGTTCGGCCGCCCTGGATCGTGCGGCATGTCAGGCGATCACGCGGCGGGGTCGTTACACCCCGGCGCAGGATGCGTCCGGCAACCCGATCGCCACGTCGTCGTCGCGTCGCGTGGTCTGGAAGATCCCGAAGGAATGATGCGGTCCCCGCCTGACCGTCCGGAATTGGCCGGACGGGCAGGCGGGTCCTCCCCGAACTTCTACCCCGTTTGATAAGGACTCAATTCACCATGCTCACCACCATTCTCGCGGCCGGCGGCACCGCGGCAGCCGAAAACCAGTTCGGCCTCCAGGCCGCGCTGAAGGAAGGCGGCCTGATCTCGCAGTCGGTCTTCACGATCCTCGTGCTGATGTCGATCGTCTCCTTCTACATCCTGTTCTCGAAGCTGTTCGAGCAGCAGAAGATCATGAACCAGGCGAAGCGCGTCCGTCAGGGCTTCTGGCAGTCGACCTCGCTTCGCGAGGGTTCGGCCAAGCTCGAGAAGAACTCGGCCTACAAGCAGCTCGTCGACGACGGCCTGCAGGCGCAGGACCAGCACGCCAAGCTGACCGATCCGGTCGAGGCGCACGACTGGCTGCACGGTTCGCTCGCCCGTTCGGAAGCAGCGATCAACTCGAAGCTGGGTGGCGGTCTCGCCTTCCTCGCGACGGTCGGAGCGACCGCACCGTTCATCGGTCTGTTCGGCACCGTGGTCGGCATCTACCGCGCGCTCATCAAGATCGGCGCGTCGGGCGATCCCTCGATCGACAAGGTCGCCGGCCCGGTCGGTGAGGCGCTCATCATGACCGCACTCGGCCTCGTCGTCGCGGTTCCGGCCGTGCTCGCCTACAACTGGCTGCAGCGCCGCAACAAGTCGATCGCGGAGGACCTGTCGGCCTTCTCGAACGACGTGCTGGGCTTCCTCGCCTCGAACGGCGCGGTGAAGCCGACGCTGGCCGGTGCGCCTGCGCCGAAGGCAGCTCCGGTGAAGCCGGCAGCGGCTACCACGACCGCCGGCCAGACCGGTGGCGTGCAGACCCGCCCGTAAAGACCAAAGGCTGCGGGGCCGCCACGATGGCGGTCCCGCTACCGGTCGATGGCCCGAAGCCATCGGCAAGAGGAATGGATAGGATAGCTCGCACATGGCGATGAGCGCTGGCGGAGGAGGAGGTTCCTCCGAAAAACCACTGTCGGACATCAACACCACGCCCCTCGTGGACGTGATGCTGGTGCTTCTGATCATCTTCCTGATCGCCGTTCCGGTCGCAATCCAGACGGTCAAGGGCATCGTCCTGCCCAAGGTGCGTTTCGATCCGACGACGACCAAGCCCGAGAACGTGTTGCTCTCGGTCACGACCGGCCCGGACGGCAATTGTCTGGTGTATTGGGGCACGTCCCCGATCACGAGCAAGGACCTGCTGACCCGCGCGGTCGACAAGCTGAAGCTGGAAATCGAACGTCAGGGCGGCGCAGGCAACCCCGATCTCGAACTTCCCGAAGTCCACATCCGCGGCGACGTGAACACGCCGTACAAGTGCATCGGCGGTTCGGTGTACACGATGCAGCAGGCCGGGTTCGCCAAGGTCGGCTTCATCTCGCAGCCGCCACCCGCGGGCGGCGCGTCCTAATCCGTACCGGCCGACCCAGGAGTATCTGACATGGCAATGAGTGGTGGTTCGGAAGACGGCGAACCGATGATGGAAATGAACACGACGCCGTTGATCGACGTCATGCTCGTGCTCCTCATCATGTTCATCATTACGCTTCCCATCCCGACCCACGCGGTGAAGGTGGATCTGCCGGTTAATGACCCGCGGAACCAGACGCCGCCGGTCGATCCGCAGAAGAACAAGATCATCATCGATGCGGCAGGGACGGTGTCCTGGAACGGCGCGCCGGTCGACGAGGTCACGCTGCGCCAGTATCTCGATACGGCAGCGGCGATCAATCCGGAGCCGGAGCTGCACTTCCAGCCCGACCCGCAGGCGAAGTACGACAAGGTCGACCAGACGCTGGCCGTCATCAAGCGGTCCGCGGTCACCAAGCTCGGCTTCATCGGCAACGAGCAGTATCGCAACGACTTCTAAGGTCGCTTCGATAGATAGACGACGATAGGGCGGTTCCGCGAGGGGCCGCCCTTTCCGTTTTGGTGGGCTTGCAAGCGCGTTCCGGCAGTCAGCGATGGAAAGCAGACCTGCGGTGTTGCCGGGAAGAGCCGGCTTACTCTGGGCGGCTTCGCCTTCCCCGTCGTGGGCGGGTACTCATGACCTTCGGGCGGTAGGCCCGGCCCTGAAAAGATTGATTCACGCGGAGGCGCGGAGGACGCGGAGAGTTGCGCCCGCGGCAACGTGGTGCTGCCATCGACGTGGTCCGGTGGGAAGGTGATCGATCAGGCATGCGGAACACCTTCGCGCCTTCGCTTGAATCCAATCCTTCGTGCGATGCCTGTCAGCGCACCTTACGTCTCGACTGGACTGAGGTCGACGAGAAGTCGGAGCCACCCCGCTCATCATGCTGCCCGCCGGGGGCGGCGGCTGGAACTGCGTTACACCGGCCTTCAAACCCAGAGGCTGTCCGCCATGCCCGGGGCGCGGAGGACACGAAGGGGTTGCGCTCGCGGCAGCACGCCGCTTCTAATTAGAAAGCCGATGGGGAGGGCGACCGAACAGGCAGCCGGAACACCTCCGCGTCTCTGCGTCTCCGCGCGAAAACAATCTCTCAGGACCACCAGTGCGGGCCGTCACACCCGCCCGGACGACGATTAGCGGCGGATCGCCAGGTTCCGTCGATCAGTGGCATCGGCGAGGAACCGCGTCACGCTTCCCGTAATGATCTGATTGGTGATGCTGTGATAGGTCGTGTTAAAGTCGTGGCCCGAATAGGGGAACTCGACCAAGCGAACCCGCGCACCGATCGCATGCGCGCGACGGGTGAAGTCCCGTGCCGCAGCGATCGGCAGCAGCGGATCCTCGACCCCGGCAAGGATCAGCGTCGGCGGGTTGGAGTCGTCGAGCAGGCGACGCAGGTCGAGCGCGGCGTAGCGTTCGGGAACGGCGCGCGGCGGGCCACCGATATAGGTGGTCATATACGATCGCTGTACCGGCTGCAGGTCGCCGGGGTTGTTCCACGACCCGGCGGGATCGATCAGCGGCACCCGCGCGGTGACGGCAACGATGCGCGGCAGGCGCGGGCCGCAGCGGGGATCGGCCCGCGCCGTATTGACCGTATAGGCGGCCGCGATCGCGAGGTTGCCGCCCGCGGAGGCGCCGTTCAGCGCGACCCGGTCGAGATCGAGCCGCAGCGCGCGGGCATGCGCCACCGTCCAGGCGAGCGCGCAATGCACGTCCCGGATCGCGAGGTTCCACGTCGGCCGCCCGGGCCGCGCGAGGCGATAGTCGATGCTGATGACCGTCCAGCCGCCGCGCGCATAATGGCGCATGTTGGCCGCGCTGATCCGCCGGTCGCCGCCGACGAAGCCGCCGCCATGGACGACGACGATCACCGGGCTGAGGCGGGTCGGGCCGGCGACGGTGGGGCGATAGATGTCGAGCGACAGCGGCTCGCCGCCGGGCGTGGCATAGACATGGGTTTCGTCGGGCGTGGCATGTTCGCTGAAATGGCGGGTCGACAGGCTGGCGATCAGGTCGATCGCTATGCCGTTGTCGTGCGCGAGCGCCAGCAGGCGCCCGACGACGAGCGCGGCGGCGGCGGTGGTGGCGATGGCGGTCGCCAGCAGCGCGCGGGTCGGTGCCGTCGCTCGCCGGCGATGCGCGATCAGGCCGACCGCGATGCCGCCGCAGCCGATCAGCAGCAACCAGGTCGCGCGGTTGGGCACGACCTCGACCGCTTCGATACGGACCCAGGGGATGACCGGGACGATCGCGGAGAACAGCAGGATGAGGCAGGGCAGCAGGACCAGCCAGGTGACGGTCAGTATGGCCGTGCGGCACAATTGGCGGAACATGGTCACGCCACCGGCTCGCGGTTGGACGAATCGAACGACAGCGACGGTCCGGAGGACCGGTGCCCGACGATTCCGAGAACGACCGCGATGCCGCCGCAGCCGATCAGCAGCAGCCAGGTCGCGCGGTTCGGCACCAGCTCGACCGCCTCGATACGGACCCAGGGGATGACCGGGACGATCGCCGAGAACAGCAGGATGAGGCAGGGCAGCAGGACCAGCCAGGTGACGGTCAGCACGGCCGTGCGGCACAATTGGCGGAACATGGTCACACCACCGGCTCGCGGTTGGGCGAATCGAACGACAGCGACGGTCCAGACGACCGCGGCCGGACGATCCCCAGGATGCGGGCGAGGCTCGCGTGGTGGGCGAGCAGCGGCACCAGCGCGACGAGCGTCGCGAGCGTCAGCGCGAACAGCGCGAGCCCCCGCACATGGTCGGCGTGCCACAGCGCGAAGATGAGCGGATGCCAGAGGTAGTAGAACAGGCTGTTGCGCCCGATCGCCGCGATCCCCGGCAACGGGATCGGCAGCCCCCGCACGACCGGCAACAGATAGATCAGCGGCAGGCAGGCGATGAGTTCCGCGGCGACCTCCGCCGCGACGTTCGGCTGGTCGTATAGCGAACACCACCACAGAAAGCCGATCGGAGCGAGGATCACCGCCGCGCCCTGTCGCACCCGGTCGGGTTCGCGCTGCGCGACCAGCAGGCCGTAGAAGAAGTAGACCGGATAGATGAAGAAGCGTCGGTCGGGCATCCAGTGGTGGAGGGCGGGCGGCAGATGGCCGACGCCGAGCAGGTACATCGCACCGATGCTGACGGGGATCGCGAGTCCCAACATCGCCGGCGGCGTCCAGCGCGATACGGCGGCGATGAGGATGAAGGCCATCATCACCGGCACGAACCAGAGGTGGAACGGCGGCCATAGCAGGAGCGACAGCGGCGTGCCGATATGCAGTTCGCGCGTGAGCGTGACATGGACGAGGCTGGCGACGATCCACGGCAGGATCAGCCGCGGATAATAACGGCGCAACAGCGCGGTGATCGAATCGCCGCGGGCGCGCTCGAGATTGAACAGATAGCCGGTGAGACCGATGAACAACGGCATGCGCAGGCCGGCGCCGATCCAGGCGGGAAAGCTTTCCCCTTCCGTGATTTCGAAGAAATGGCCGAGGATCACGCCGAGGACGAGCAGGCCACGGACGCCGTCGATCCCGGTGCTGCGGTGGCCGGCCGTTCCTGATCGCATCGTCCGCCCCACCCCCCGAGAATTCAGGGTGTTAGCGTGGCCGTCCTAGCGGGGCGTTAACGGCCCGCGCATTCCGCTTGCAAGGCTGTCTTCGAAGTGACACAACAATGTCACAAAAGTGAAACCTGCCATCAAGGCGGGGGAAGGAGACGATGACATGCGTTTGATTGTAGCGACGATGCTGGCGGGTGCATGCCTGACGACGCCAGCGCTGGCCAACGACCGGACTGGCTATCAGGCGATCGCCGCGGGCAATTATGCCGAGGCGACCAAGCGGATCGAGGCGGAGCGGCGGATCTTCCCCCAACGGCCCGAACTGATGCTGAATCTCGCCGTCGCCTATGCGCGGACCGGCCGCACCAGCGAAGCGCGCGCGCTCTACAGCGATGTGCTGCAGCGCCCGGTGGTGGCGATGGACATGCCCGATGGCGCGGTGGTGTCGTCGCACGACGTCGCGACGCTCGGCCTGTCGCGATTGACCACGACGCTCGCGACCCGCTGACCCGTCGGCGAATGATCGAAACGCTGCGGCCCGCTCGGTGAGCGGGCCGTTGGCGTTTGGGGGAGCGGCCGTTTGGTAGCCGGAGACATGCCCGATGGCGCGGTGGTGTCGTCGCACGACGTCGCGACGCTCGGCCTGTCGCGATTGACCACGACGCTCGCGAGCCGCTGACCCGTCGGCGCTGGTCGAAACGCTGCGGCCCGCTCGGTGAGCGGGCCGTTGGCATTTGGGGACCGGCGGTTCGATAGCCGGGGACATGCCCGATGGCGCGGTGGTGTCGTCGCACGACGTCGCGACGCCCGGCCTGTCGCGATTGACCACGACGCTCGCGACCCGCTGACCCGTCGGCGATGGTCGAAACGCTGCGGCCCGCTCGGTGAGCGGGCCGTCGGCGTTTGGAGGACCGGAGGTTCTGGTCCGGCCGGTCAGGGACCGGTAACGGTCAGAGGCGGGGGAGCGTCACCCCGCGCTGCCCCATATATTTGCCGGCGCGGTCGGCGTAGCTGATCTCGCACGGTTCGTTGCCCTGCAGGAACAGGAACTGGCAGGCGCCCTCGTTGGCGTAGATCTTGGCCGGCAGCGGCGTGGTGTTGGAGAATTCGAGGGTGACATGCCCCTCCCAGCCCGGCTCCAGCGGCGTCACGTTGACGATGATCCCGCAGCGCGCATAGGTCGATTTGCCGAGGCAGATGACCAGCACGTCGCGCGGCACCCGGAAATATTCGACCGTCCGCGCCAGGGCGAAGCTGTTGGGCGGGATGATGCAGACGTCGGTCTTGCGATCGACGAAGCTGTTCGACGCAAAGTCCTTGGGATCGACCAACGCATTGTCGACATTGGTGAAGATCTTGAATTCGTCGGCGACGCGCGCGTCGTAGCCATAAGAGGACAGGCCGTAGCTGATGCAGCCTTCGCGGCGCTGGCTCTCGACGAACGGCTCGATCATGTTCTGGCTCAGCGCGGCTTCGCGAATCCAGCGATCGGACAGGATGGACATGGCGGCTCCCCTTCGATGCGCCTCTTCGCCGGTTCGGCGGGGCAGGGCAAGGCTGGCGTCACCCCGCCGTCCGCCCTAGCATCGCGGCATGCGGCCGTTGATCGATCTCGCCTATCGGATGCGCCGGCGGCTGATGGCGCTGGTCGGCTGGCGGACGCGGGGCGTCAAGGTGATGGCGGTCGATGCGGACGGGGCGCTGCTGCTGGTGCGGCATCGTTATGGCCGGTCCGACCTGTGGATGCTGCCGGGCGGCGGCATCGACCGGGGCGAGGCGCCGATGGCGGCGGCGGTGCGCGAGCTGCGCGAGGAAACCGGCTGCGTGCTGCGCGACGCGGCGCCGGCCGGGACGTTCGAGGCGCGGGCGGAGGGACGGCGCGATACCGTGTATCTCTTTCGTGGCACGACCGCCGGGCCGCCGCAGGTCGACGGGGTCGAACTGGCGGAGGCGCGATTCTTTCCGGCCGATGCCCTGCCCGAGGCGATCTCGCCGGCGACGCGGCGGCGGATCGAGGAATGGCGCGGCATGCGCGCGGCGGATGGCCGCTGGTAGGCTTGCCGCCGCGACCGATCGCGGCCACGGTCGCCGCAGACCATGAACGGAGGAGATGGACATGACGGTAAAGGTGATCGCATTCGTGACGGTCAAGCCGGGCCACGAGGACGCCTTCGTCGAGGCGGCGCGCGTGTGCGTCGCGGCGTCGCGCGCCGAGCCGGGCGTGCTCCACTACGAACTGTGGCGCGAGGCGGAGGGCGAGCGGCGCTTCGTGTTCAACGAACTCTATGCGGACGAGGCGGCGGTGCAGGCGCATATGGCGTCCGATCATTTCAAGGCGTTCGGCCGCGCCGCCCGCGACCTCGCCGCCGCCCGGCCGGAAATCATCGCGACGCAGCCGGTCGACGTCGCGGGGTAAGGGCCGCGGGTCGACGGCGCGATGGGGGGATCCCGACGCGGCTGGTGGCTGACGGGCGAAAACGCTAAGGCGCGGGCATGCTGCGCATTACCGAGTTAAAGCTGCCCCTCAACCATCCCGAGGAGGCCCTGGCGGCGGCGATCCGCAACCGGCTGCGGATCACGCCGCGCGATCTGGTGCGCTATACGGTCGCGCGGCGGGCGCATGACGCGCGCGACAAGATGGACATCCATTTCGTCTATTCGGTCGACGTGACGGTGAAGAACGAGGCGCCGGTGCTCGCCCGCTGCAAGCGCGACCGCCACGTCAACCCAACCCCCGACACCGGCTATCGCTTCGTCGCCAAAGCGCCGGCCGACTATGCCGGGCCGCGCCCGGTGGTGGTGGGGGCGGGGCCGTGCGGCCTGTTCGCCGGGCTGATCCTCGCGCAGATGGGGTTTCGCCCGATCATCCTCGACCGCGGCAAGCTGGTGCGCGAGCGGACCAAGGACACCTGGGGCCTGTGGCGGCGCAGCGAACTGAACCCCGAATCGAACGTCCAGTTCGGCGAGGGCGGGGCGGGGACCTTCTCCGACGGCAAATTGTGGAGCCAGATCAAGGACCCACGCCACCTCGGCCGCAAGGTGCTGACCGAATTCGTCAAGGCGGGCGCGCCGCCGGAGATCCTGACCGAGGCGCACCCGCATATCGGCACGTTCCGGCTGGTGACGATGGTCGAATCGATGCGCGCGACGGTCGAGGCGCTGGGCGGCGAATATCGCTTCCAGCACCGGGTCGATGATATCGAGGTGGAAACGGCCGCGGACGGCAGCCGGCACTTGCGCGGGCTGACGCTGCAGACCGGCGAGCGGATGGCGACGGGGCCGGTGGTGCTGGCGCTGGGCCATAGCGCGCGCGACACCTTCCACATGCTGCACGAACGCGGCGTGCATCTGGAGGCCAAGCCGTTTTCGATCGGGGTGCGGATCGAACATCCGCAAAGCTGGATCGACGAGGCGCGGTTCGGGCCCTGCGCCGGCCATCCCGATCTGGGCGCCGCCGCCTACAGCCTGTCGCATCACTGCCGGAACGGGCGCACCGTCTATAGCTTCTGCATGTGTCCGGGCGGCACCGTGGTGGCGGCGACCAGCGAGCCGGGGCGCGTCGCGACCAACGGCATGAGCCAATATTCGCGCAACGAGCGCAACGCCAATTCGGGCATCGTCGTCGGCATCGACCCGGCGCGCGACTATCCGGGCGGTCCGCTCGCCGGGATCGAACTGCAACGCGCATGGGAAAGCCGGGCGTTCGAGGTCGGCGGGGGCGATTATAAGGCACCGGCGCAGCGGCTGGGCGATTTCCTCGCCGGACGGCCCTCGACGACGCTGGGCGGCGTCATCCCGTCGTACCGGCCGGGCGTGCAACTGACCGATCTGGCGGCATGCCTGCCCGATTTCGCGGTGACCGCGATGCGCGAGGCGCTGGTCGCCTTCGGCCAGCAGATCCCCGGTTACGACCATCCCGACGCGGTGATGACCGGGGTCGAGACGCGGACATCGTCGCCGGTGCGGATCACCCGCGGCGACGATTTCCAGAGCGTCAACACCGCGGGCCTGTATCCGGCGGGCGAGGGTGCGGGCTATGCCGGCGGCATCCTGTCCGCCGCGGTCGACGGCATCAAGATCGCCGAGGCGGTCGCGCGCGACCTGATCGGACGGGCGGGCGCCGACCGGCCGGCGGCGGCGCGCGCGGCGTGACGATGGGTTTCAGTCCGCAACGGTCTTGTTTATCGCTGCGCAAATTTCTATACTGAGCGATATGGAAATGGTTGCCACTCTCCCCCCGAAAGGGCGCCCCCGCGAATTCTGCACCGAGGCGGCGCTGGCGGCGGCGCTGCGCGTGTTCTGGAGCAAGGGCTATGAAGGCGCCTCGCTCGCCGACCTGACCGAGGCGATGGGCATCACCCGGCCGAGTCTGTACGCGGCGTTCGGCAACAAGGAGGCGCTGTTCCACAAGGCACTCGACCTCTACGAGGCGGAGAAGCTGGACTATACGCGCGTCGCGCTGCGCCAGCCGACCGCGCGCGGCGTCGCCGAGCATTTCATGCGCGGTGCGCTTGAGATGCAGACCAGCCAGTGCGACCCCAAGGGGTGCCTGGGCGTCATCAGCGCGATGGCCTGCGGCGCCGAGGCCGAGTCGATCAAGGCCGACGTCATCGCCCGCCGCGCCTCGTCTCAGGCGGCGCTGATCGAGCGGTTCGAGGACGCGAAGCGCGACGGCGACCTGCCCGCGCATGTCGACGTGCTCGGGCTAACCAGCTATCTCTACGCGCTGTTGCAGGGGATGGCGGTGCAGGCCGGGTCGGGCGCGAGCCGTGCCGATCTCGAGCGGCTGGTCGATACCAGCCTGGCGGTCTGGCCGAGCCGCTGATCGCGCACCGGCCGCGGATTTCGCGCGGTCGTCGACGGAATCTGTGGCAGCATCGGGGACGATGACCGGATCGCGTCGCATCGGATGGGGGCTGCTCGTCGCCGCGCTGCTGGCGCTGGCGATGGTCGTCGCGGGCAGCCGCTGGGCAAGCCTGTCGGCGCGGACCGCCACCGACCGCGCCGCAACGACGATCGCGCGCAGCCATCTGGGGCTGCTGACCAGCGAATTGCAGAAATTCCGCCTGTTGCCGCTGGTGCTCGCCGAATATCCCGGCGTCGCCCGCGCGCTGGCCGGCGGCGATGCGGCGGCGGCGCGGCGGCTGGACGAGACGCTGGAGCTGCTCGCGTCGCGCACCGATGCCGCGGTCCTCTATGCGGTCGATGCCCGCGGCCGCGCGATCGCGGCGAGCAACTGGCGGTCGCCGACCAGTTTCGTCGGGCAGGACTACACCTTCCGCAGCTATTTCAACGAAGCGATGGCGCGCGGCCAGTCGGAGGTGTTCGCGCTGGGCAGCGTCAGCCGCCGGCCCGGCCTGTACCTCGCGCGCCGGATCGATGCCGGCGGCCGGCCGCTGGGGGTGATCGTCGTCAAGGTCGAGTTCGACCGGCTGGAGCGGGAGTGGGCGCAATCGCCAGGCGCGACCGTCGTCGTCGATGCGCGCGGGCTGATCCTCGTCACCAGCGTGTCGGCGTGGCGGTTCCACCCGACGCGGTCGCTGTCCGCGCCGGCGATCGCGGCGCTGCGCCGTTCGCGGCAGTTTGGGGCGTCGCCGCCGACGACGCCGGCCTTCACGCTCGCGGGGCGCGATGCCGTCCAGCGGACTGCGCGCTATCGCGTGGCGGCGGTCGCGGCGCCGATCGAAGCGACGCGGCTGCTCCATCTCGCGCCGCTCGCGCCACCGCTGGCGGCGGCACGGACGCAGGCGCTGTTGTGGGGATCGGGGCTGCTGCTGCTCGCGGCGCTGGCGGGCGGCATCGGGCTGCGCGGTGCGGAGCGGCGGCGGATGCAGGCGCAGGCGCAGGCGGCGCTGGAGCGTGAGGTGGTGCGCCGCACCGCCGAACTGCGCGACACCAATGCGCGGCTGGTGGTTGAATCGGAGGAGCGCGCCGAGGCCGACCGCCGCTTCCGCGCCGCGCGCGAAGAGCTAGCGCAGGCCAATCGCCTCGGCTCGCTTGGCCAGATCACCGCGGGTGTGGCGCATGAGATCAACCAGCCGCTCGCCGCGATCCGCACCTTCGCCGAGAACGGCGTCACCCTGCTCGATCGCGACGCGCCCGATCGCGCGCGCGACAATCTGTCGCGGATCGTCGCGCTGACCGACCGGATCGGGACGATCACCGCGGAGCTGCGCGCCTTTTCGCGCCGGCGTACGCCGTCGCGCGGCGCGCCGACGCTGGCGGAGGCGATCGCGGGTACGCTGCTGCTGATCGGCGACCGCGCGCGCGGCGTGGTCGAGGACAGGGTGCCCGCCGACATCCGCGGGCTGCGGGTGAGCGCAGACCGCATCCGGCTGGAGCAGATCCTCGTCAACCTGCTCCAGAATGCGCTCGATGCGGTGGCGGGCGTCGCCGACCGGCGGGTGACGATCGCGGCGGAGCGCAGCGACGGCGTCGTCGCGCTGCGCGTCGCCGACAATGGCAGCGGCGTCGACCCGGCGCTGGACGCGACGCTGTTCACCCCCTTCGCCTCGGCCAAGCCGGAGGGGTTGGGGCTTGGCCTCGCGATCGCGCGCGATATCGCCCGCGAATTCGGCGGCGAGCTGGCGCTGGCGCCGGGCGATGGCGGCGCGGTGTTCGTGCTGACGTTGCGCCTCGCATGACGCGGCAGACGGTCCTGCTGGTCGAGGACGACGAGGCGCTGCGCTTCGCGACGCAGCAGGCGCTGGAGCTCGCCGGCCTATCGGTGCGCGCCTTCGCAGGGGCGGAGGGGGCGCTGGCGGCGCTGTCGCCGGATTTCGACGGCGTCATCGTGTCCGACATCCGCATGCCGCGGATGGACGGGCTGCAATTGCTGGCGCGAGTCCGTGCGCTCGACGGCGACCTGCCAGTGATCCTCGTCACCGGCCATGGCGGCGTGCCGATGGCGGTCGCGGCGCTGCGCGACGGCGCCTATGATTTCCTGACCAAGCCGTTCGCCACCGACCATCTGGTCGCGACGATCGGCCGTGCGCTGGAACGCCGCGGGCTGCTGGTCGAGAACCGGCGGCTGCGCGCGGTCGCCGAAAGCGCCGGCGAGGAGAGCCCGCTGATCGGGCAGAGCGTCGCGATCACGCGGCTGCGCGCCGCGATCCGGCCGCTGGCGACCGCCGGGCTCGACGTGCTGGTCGAGGGCGAGACGGGGACGGGCAAGGATCTGGTCGCGACGCTGCTCCATCGTCAGGGACCGCGGCGGGCGCGGCCGTTCATCGCGGTACAATGCGCCGCTTTGGGCGAGGAGCAGGCGGCGCAGGCGCTGTTCGGCCATGCCGCGGACAGCGTCTCGCACACGCGGCTGTCGCGCACCGGCAGCATTGCGACGTCGAGCGGGGGGACGTTGTTGCTCGACGAGATCGATGCGCTCGCTCCCGCGGTGCAGGCGGCGCTGCTGCGCGTGATCGAGGAGCGCGAGGTGCAGCCGATCGGCGCGGAGCGGGCGGAGGCGGTCGACCTGCACGTCGTTGCGACGAGTCGCGGCGACCTTGCCGACGCGGTGGCGGCGGGGCGGTTCCGCGCCGATCTCTACCACCGGCTGGCGGCGACGCGGCTACGGCTGCCGCCGCTGCGCGAGCGCGAGCATGACCGGACCTTGCTGTTCGTCGCCTTCGTCGAACAGGCGCGCGTCGCGCTCGAACGGCCCGGCCATATGATCCGCGAGGTCGAGCGCCGCCATGTGCTCGACCATGGCTGGCCGGGCAACGTACGGGAATTGCGCAATTATGCGTTCGAATGCGTGCTCGCCTCGGGCGGCGATCCCGGCGCGCAGGACGTGCAGGACCTGCCCGCCCGCGTCGCCGAATTCGAGGTGACGGTGATCGTCGACGCGCTGCGGGCGAGCGGCGGCAACGTCATGAAGGCGGTCGAGCGGCTCGGCATCCCGCGCAAGACGCTCTATTACAAGCTCGGCCGCTACGGCATCGATCCCGACGCCTTCCGCACTTTGCGCTCGGGCGGCTAGGATCGGATGACATCGGATTGATCCGAATGTTCGTCATTGCTTCGCGGCGCTCGCAATGACGGATCAGTTCGATGTCATCCCGCTCCAGGATTCAGGCGGGGACGGCCTGCGCCTGCGCCTTGCCCCTGATCGCATCGATATCGCGGTCGATGATCGCGAGCATCGCCTGCACCATCGGCGCCAGCGTCGCCTTCGGACGGACGATCTGGTGGTGGAGCAGGCCCAGCGACATGGTGAGGATGACGTCGGCGAGCGCGGAGCGGCGCTCGGTCAGCGCGGCCCCCGGGGCGAGCATGTCGAGCGCGGCGAGCATCAGCCGGTGGACGTCGTTGTGCGTCCGGTCGAAGATCGCGGCGATTCGCGCATTGCGGCCCGCCTCGGCCATGATCTCGGCGAACAGGCGGCCGTCGTCGGGGTCTTCGTCGGGCAGGACGAACTGGCGAATCCAATCCCTTACCTGTTGTTCGTCGCCCTTTTCGATCGCGAGTCGCAGCGAGTCGGCGGCCATGAAACTGCGGCAATCGGTGTCGACGATGGCGGCGACGATGTCTTCCTTGGCCGCGAAGTCGCGATACAGCTGGCCGACTGCGACGCCCGATTCCCTGGCGATCTGGGCGATGCCCGTGGCATGAAAACCGTTGTCTATAAATAACTTACGTGCCGCATCGATCACCCGTTCACGGCGGAGGGCAGTTCTATTTCGTGGTGCGTCGCAACAAAATCCGGAATCGATCATTCCATCCTCGTACCACGAGCCTTGACGCTCGTTCCTGAACGGTTGTAGCAGGGCGTGAGTGATCGATCACTCACAATTTTTTAGCGGACATTTTGGCATGGCGATGAAGCGACACGGAGTGGCGGTGCTCGCGTTGGCACTGGCTCTGGCGGCGTGCGGCGGCGGCAACGAGCAGCAGCAGCAGGCGCCACAGGGGCCACCGACCGTCGGCTATGTCCTGGTCCGGCAGGAGGCGGTGACGCTGACCACCGAGCTGCCGGGCCGCACCACCGCCTTCGAAACGTCGGAAGTCCGCCCGCAGGTCAATGGCCTGGTGCTGGAGCGCCTGTTCGTCGAGGGTGACGTCGTCCGCAAGGGGCAGCCGCTCTACCGCATCGATCCGTCGCCCTATCAGGCGCAGGTCGCCAGCGCCCGTGCGGCGCTGGCCCGTGCGCTGGCGAGCATCGCGTCGAGCGCGGCGCTCGCCCGCCGGTATGGCGAGCTGGTCAAGATCAACGCGATCTCGCGTCAGGACCTCGAAAACGCGCAGACGACGGCGCAGCAGGCGCAGGCCGATGTTGCGGCGCAGCAGGCCGCGCTGCGCACCGCGCAGATCGATCTCGCCCGTACGACCATCCGCGCGCCGATCACCGGCCGCATCGGGCGGTCGGTGTTCACCACCGGCGCGCTCGTGTCGGCGGCGCAGACGGAGGCGCTGGCGACGATCCAGCGGATCGACCCGATCTATATCGATATCCAGCAGTCGAGCGCCGACCTGCTCAAGCTGCGCCAGCAGATCATGAGCGGCCAGCTGACGCGCGACGGCAATGCGCCGGTCAAGCTGAAGCTGGAGGACGGCAGCGACTATGGTCCGCAGGGGACGCTGCGCTTCGCCGACGTCACCGTCGATCCGACGACGGGCTCGCAGATCATCCGCGCGCTGTTCCCCAATCCCAACGGGCTGCTGCTGCCGGGCATGTTCGTCCGCGCCTCGCTGACGCAGGGCACCGACCAGAAGGCGATGCTGGTGCCGCAGCGCGCCGTCACCCGCGATGAAAAGGGCGGGGCGACCGTCATGGTCATCGGCGCCGACAACAAGGTGCAGCCGCGCGTCCTGCAGACCAGCCGCACGATCGGCGACAACTGGCTCGTCACCGGCGGCGTGAAGCCCGGCGACAAGGTGATCGTCGAGGGCGGCATGATGCTGCGCCCGGGCATGCCCGTGCAGGGCAAGCCGTGGAACCCCAACGCCCCCGCTGCCGGAGCCCAGCCGGGCAACGGCGCCGGCGCGCCCGCAGCTCAGGCGAAGTAACCGCTGATGTCCCGTTATTTCATCGATCGGCCCATCTTCGCATGGGTCATCGCCATGGTGCTGATGCTGGCGGGGATCATCGCGATCCGCAGCCTGCCCGTCGCCCAGTTCCCCGAGATCGCGCCGCCCGCGGTCGCGATCACCGCCAGCTATCCCGGCGCCGATGCGGAGACGCTGGAGCGCACGACGACGCAGATCATCGAGCAGCAGCTCAAGGGCATCGATAACCTGCGCTATTTCTCGTCCTCGTCGTCCTCGGCGGGCACGGTGACGATCACGCTGACCTTCGAACAGGGCACCGATCCCGACATCGCGCAGGTGCAGGTGCAGAACAAGCTGCAGGCGGCGACGCCGCTGCTGCCGCAGGAAGTGCAGCGCCAGGGCATTCAGGTGACCAAGTCGGCCGCCAGCTTCCTGCTGGTCGTCGGCCTCGTCTCGACCGATGGCTCGCACACCAACACCGACCTGTCCGACATGGTCGTGTCGAAGTTCCAGGACCCGGTCAGCCGCGTCTCCGGCGTCGGCGAGCTGCAGGTGTTCGGCGCGCAATATGCGATGCGCATCTGGCTCGATCCGGTGAAGCTCAACAGCTACGCCCTCACCATCGGCGACGTCTCCGCCGCGGTGCAGGCGCAGAACGCACAGGTGTCCGCCGGACAGATCGGCGCGCAGCCCGCGCCCAAGGAGCAGATGCTCAACGCGACCGTCTCGGTCCAGTCGCGCCTGCAGACGCCCGAGCAGTTCGGCAACATCCGCCTGAAGACGACCACCACCGGTGCGGTCGTGCGCCTCAACGACGTCGCCCGGGTCGAACTCGGCGCGGAAAATTACGGCTTCGACGTCCAGTATAACGGCAAGCCCGCCTCGGGCTTCGGCGTCCGCCTCGCCGCGGGGGCCAATGCGCTCGACACGGTCGAGCTGGTCAAGGCGCGGGCGGAATCGATCGGCAAGACGCTGCCCGCCGACGTCAAGGTCATCTACCCCTACGACACCACGCCGTTCGTGCGGCTGTCGGTCGAGCAGGTGATCCACACGCTGATCGAGGCGGTGGTGCTCGTCTTCCTCGTCATGTTCCTGTTCCTGCAGAACTGGCGGGCGACGATCATCCCGACCATCGCGGTCCCGGTCGTGCTGCTCGGCACGTTCGGGGTGATGGCGATGGCCGGCTTCACCATCAACACGCTGACGCTGTTCGGCATGGTGCTCGCCATCGGCCTGCTGGTCGACGACGCGATCGTCGTGGTCGAGAACGTCGAGCGGTTGATCGTCACCGAACATCTCAGCCCGAAGGAAGCGGCGCGCAAGTCAATGGACGAGATCAGCGGCGCGCTGATCGGCATCGGCCTGGTGCTGTCCGCGGTGTTCCTGCCGATGGCCTTCTTTGGCGGGTCGACCGGCGTGATCTATCGCCAGTTCTCGATCACGATCGTCTCGGCGATGGTGCTGTCGGTCATGGTCGCGCTGATCCTGACCCCGGCGCTGTGCGCGACGATCCTGAAGCGTCACGATCCCGACAAGAAGGAAGGCAACGGCCTGCTCGCGCGCTTCTTCCGCTGGTTCAACGAGAAGTTCGACAACGCGCAGCACAAATATGAGGGCGGCGTGAAGCGCACGGCGCGCAGCTGGAAGCGGTCGCTGCTCGTCTATCTGCTGATCGTCGCGGGCATGGTGTTCGTGTTCACGCGCCTGCCGTCGGGCTTCCTGCCCGACGAGGATCAGGGGACGGTGCTCGCGCTGGTCCAGGGTCCGGCGGGTGCGACGACCGCGCGCACCGACAAGGGGCTGACCCTCGTCCGCGACCATTTCCTGAAGCAGGAAAGCGCCAACGTCGCCGGCGTGTTCACGATCAACGGTTTCAGCTTTGCAGGGCAGGGCCAGAATGCCGGCCTCGTCTTCGTCAACCTGAAGCCGTGGGAGGAACGCGGCGGTGCCGAGAACAAGGCGCAGGCGATCGTCGGCCGGGCGATGGGCACCTTCGCCCAGTATAAGGACGGCATGATCTTCGCGCTGGTGCCGCCGGCGGTGCAGGAGCTGGGCAATGCCACGGGCTTCGACGCGCAGCTGGTCGATACCGGCGGGATCGGTCACGAAAAGCTGGTGCAGGCGCGCAACATGATGCTCGGCATGGCCGCGCAGAATCCGAACCTCGCGCAGGTCCGCCCGCTCAGCCTCGACGACGCGCCCCAGCTCAAGGTGCAGGTCGATGAGGACAAGGCCCGTGCGCTCGGCCTCGACCTCGCCGACGTCAATTCCACCATCTCGACCGCCTGGGGCGGCACCTACATCAACGACTTCATCGATCGTGGCCGCGTCAAGCGCGTCTACATGCAGGCCGATGCGCCCTATCGCCTCGCGCCCGATGACGTCGGCGACCTGTACGTGCGCAGCAGTAGCGGCCAGATGGCACCGTTCACCGCCTTCTCGACGCTGGAATGGGCGAATGCGCCGGTGCAGTTGACGCGCTACAATGGCCAGCCGGCGATGCAGATCCAGGGTTCGCCCGGACCGGGGCTGAGCACGGGCGCGGCGATGACGGCGATGGAGGAGATCCATGCCAAGCTGCCCCCGGGCACCGCGCTGGAATGGACCGGCCTGTCGTTCGAGGAGCGGCTGTCGGGCGGTCAGGCGCCGGCGCTGTACGGCCTGTCGCTGCTGATCGTGTTCCTGTGCCTTGCCGCGCTGTACGAGAGCTGGTCGGTGCCGATCTCGGTGCTGCTGGTCGTGCCGCTCGGCGTGCTCGGTGCGGTGCTGGCGGCGTGGCTGACCGGGCTGAACAACGACATTTACCTGCAGGTCGGCCTCATCACGACGATCGGCGTGTCGGCGAAGAATGCGATCCTGATCGTCGAATTCGCCGAGGAGCGGATCAACGAGGGGATGAAGCCCTTTGAGGCCGCGGTGGAGGCCGCCAAGCTGCGCCTGCGACCGATCCTGATGACCAGCCTCGCGTTCATCTTCGGCGTGTTGCCGCTGGCGATCTCGACCGGTGCGGGTGCGGGCGGGCAGAATGCGATCGGGCGTGCGGTGGTCGGCGGCATGCTGTCGGCGACGGTGCTCGCGATCTTCTTCGTGCCGATGTTCTTCGTCGTCGTCCTGCGCCTGTTCGGCCATGGCGGCCAGGCGAAGCCGGTGGCGGAGGATCGGCCGCACGACGACCATGACGATGACGCGCGTGACGATAGCGGACGGGGTCCCAACCCCGCGCCGCAGGGAGCCTGAGTGGTGATGAACAGCAAGTGTGTCCTGGGCCTGCTCGCGGCCACCGCGCTCGCCGGGTGCAATCTGGCGCCCAAATATGTGCGGCCGGTGGGCGCAGTGCCGGCGGCATTGCCGCAGGGTGGCGTCTATCCGGCGGCGGCGACCGACGCGCCCGACGTCACCAAGATCGGCTGGCGGACGTTCTTCACGGACGACCGGTTGCGCAACACGATCGCGCTGGGGCTGGAGAACAATCGCGATCTGCGGCTCGCCGCGGCGAACGTGTTGCAGGCGCGGGCGCAATATCGCGTCCAGCGTGCCGATCTGGTGCCGTCGACGACGGTGTCGGGGTCGGGGACTTATACCAACAACATCTTTGGTGGCGCGGGCGCGGCCGGCGGCGGTGCGGCGGCCGGCGGGGCCGGCGCGGGTGCCGGAGCGGGGGCGGGTGCCGGGGCCGGCGCAAATGTCGGCAGTACCTCGTCGAACCTCGAATTCTATTCGGTCAACGCCGGTTTCTCGGCATTCGAGCTCGATCTGTTCGGCCGCGTGCGCAACCTCAGCCGGGCGGCGCTGGAACAATATTTCGCGACCGAGGAGGCGCAGCGGTCGACGCGGATCAGCCTGATCGCGGAGATCGCGACGGCATGGCTGACGCTGGCGTCGGATCAGGACCAGATGCGCATTTCGCAGGATTCGCTCAAGTCGTTCGCGCAGACGCTGGAGTTGACGCGGGCGCAGTTCCGCATCGGCGTGGCGTCCGAGCTGGAGGCGCGGCAGGCTGAGACGACCTACCAGAGCGCACGCAACGATATCGCGGTGCTCAAGACGCGGGTGGCGCAGGACAAGAATGCGCTCGACCTGCTGGTCGGCGCGCCGGTGACGTCCGCGCTGCTGCCGCAGGGGCTGGGCAATGGCGATACGGCGTTGCAGGTGCTGCCCGCGGGGATCGCCTCCGACGTGTTGCTGCGGCGGCCAGACGTGCTGGAGGCCGAGCATCAGCTGATCGCGCAGAACGCCAATATCGGTGCGGCGCGCGCGGCGATGTTCCCCAGCATCTCGCTGACCGCGACGCTGGGGACGATCAGCACCGCGCTGAGCGGCCTCTTCGCGGGCGGCAGCTTCACCTATACCGGCTCGCCGGCGGTCTCGCTGCCGCTGTTTGACGGCGGGCGGCTGCGCGGCAATCTCGATTCGGCGCGGGCGCAGCAGCAGGGCGCGGTCGCGACCTATGAGAAAACGGTGCAGACCGCGTTCCGCGAGGTCGCCGACGCGCTGGCGCAGCGCGGCACGATCGACGAACAGATCGCGGCGCAGACGGCGCGCGCGAATGCGGCGAACGTCGCGTTCCGGATCTCCGACGCGCGCTATCGGGCGGGGGTGGATTCCTTCCTCACCACGCTCGATTCGCAGCGCAACCTCTATACCGCGCAGCAGCAGCTGGTGACGACGCGGCTGTCGCGGGGGAGCAATCTGGTCGAATTGTACCGGTCGCTCGGCGGCGGGCTGGAATAAGCGCCCGCCGCGATCGGGCGGTCAGGCCGCCTGCGCGGTACAGGTGCGGATCGGCGCGAGGCTGTCGAGGAACTGGCGCGCGCTGTTCGCCCAGGTGAAGCGCGCCGCATAGGCGGCACAGGCGGCGCGGTCGCGGGTCAGCGCCCGACGGATTCCCGCGGCCAGATCGTCGTCGATCGCCCCGACGCTGCCGTCGAGCACGTCCACGGGCCCCGGCGCGGGCAAAGCGGCGACCGGGGTGCCGCAGGCGAGCGCCTCGATCATCACCAGTCCGAACGTGTCGGTGCGGCTGGGGAAGGCCAGCACGTCGGCGCTGCGATAGGCGGCGGCGAGCGCGTCGCCGAACTTCGGCCCGAGGAATTGCGCGTCCGGATAGCGCGCGGCGAGCATCGTGCGGGCGGGGCCGTCGCCGACCACCACCTTGGTGCCGGCGATATCGGCGTCCAGAAACGCCTCGACGTTCTTCTCCACCGCGACGCGGCCGACATAGAGCAGGATCGGGCCAGCAAGCGCCGTGATCGCCGGATCGGCCGCACCCGCGGTGGAGAAGGTGGCAAGGTCGACGCCGCGGCCCCAGCGGCGCAGCCGGCCGAGGCCATGGCTGCGCAACACCGCATCGACCGAGGGGGTCGAGGTCAGGATCGCATCGGCGGGGGCGTGGAACCAGCGGATATAGCGCCAGATCCATTCGGCGTTCACGCCGGTGCGCGCCGCGACGTAATCGGGAAACTGGGTGTGATAGGCGGTGGTGAAGCGCAACCCTTCGCCGAGGCACCAGCGGCGCGCGGCGAGGCCGAGCGGCCCTTCGGTGGCGATGTGGATGGCATCGGCGTCGAAGGCGCGGATCAGCCGGCCGATCGTGCTGCTGCGGGCGAGCGCCAGCCGGATCTCGGGATAGCTGGGGCAGGGCAGGCTGGCGAAGCGGTCGGGCGAGACGACCAGCAACTCATGGCCCTGCGCCTCCAGCTCGCGCTTGATCGAGGTCAGCGTGCGGACGACGCCGTTGACCTGCGGCTGCCACGCGTCGGTGACGAGGGCGATCCGCATCAGGCGGCGATCGCCGCGGCGGCCCGCGCATCGGCATCGCGCCGCGCGATCTCGTCGGCCCAGTGGAGCAGTTCCATCCGCCCGTCGAAATGCTCGACGAGCGCGGTGCAGCCCTCCACCCAGTCGCCGTCGTTGTAATAGGCGATATCGCCGATCTGGCGGATTTCCGCGGTGTGGATATGGCCGCAGACGACGCCGTCGACGCCGCGCGACCCGGCGGCATGGGCGACGACCTCCTCGAAATGCGAGATGAAGGCGACGGCGTTCTTGACCTTCGCCTTGGCGTGCTTCGACAGCGACCAATAGGGCATGCCGAGCCGGCGGCGCGCGACGTTGAGCCACTGGTTGACCACCATCAGCGCGGTGTAGGCACTGTCGCCGACGAACGCGACCCAGCGGTGCGCCAGCGTGATCGCGTCGAATTCGTCGCCGTGCAGGACGAGCAGGCGGCGGCCGTCGGCGGTGGTGTGGATCGCCTTGCGCCGGATCTTCACCCCGCCGAAGTCGAGCCCGGCGAACTGGCGGAACGCCTCGTCGTGGTTGCCGGGGATATAGGTGACGCGGGTGCCGCGCTTGGCGCGCTTCATCAGGCGCCAGACGACGTCGTTATGCGCGGCGGGCCAGTAGAAGCGCTTCTTGAGCCGCCAGCCGTCGATCATGTCGCCGACGAGGTACATGTGCTCGCTGTCGACATGGTCGAGGAAGTCGATCAGCATCTCCGCATTGCAGCCGCGGGTGCCGAGATGGACGTCGCTGATCCAGATCGTGCGGAAGCGGCGGCGGGCGCCGTCGGCCCGTTCCGGCACCGTCGGCCGCTGCGGTACGAAGGCGAGGATATCGGCGGTCTGGTCGCTCGTGCAGTCGCTGGTGGTCATGATCGGCCCCCCGGAACGCGCTGTTCCTGACGGAGCCTATGCCCGTGCGATGTTACGCCGCGGTCACGGGAGCGTGACGGATGTGTTGCGGTCAGGCCATCGTGGTGCGCAGCACGGTCAGCAACAGCCAGTAGAGCGTGCCGGCGAGCAGCATCGCCGCAGGCAGCGTCAGCACCCAGGCGAGCGCCATGTTGCGGATCGTGCGCCATTGCAGCCCGGCGCCGTTCGCGACCGAGGCACCGGCGACACCCGACGACAGGATATGCGTCGTCGATACCGGCATGCCGAAGCGTTCGGCGAGCAGGATCGTCGCCGCGGTCATCAGTTCGGCCGACATGCCCATGCCATAGGTGAGATGCGTCTTGCCGATCCGTTCGCCGACGGTGACGACGATGCGGCGCCAGCCGACCATCGTGCCGAGGCCGAGGGCGATCGCGACGGTGACCTTTACCCACAGCGGGATATAGCGGGTGCCGCGTTCGAGCGCGCTGCCATAGCCCTTGATCCCCTGGATCTCCTGCGCGGTGAAGCGCGCCTGCGCGCCCTCGTCGGCGATCACCATCTTGCTGGCGTCGAGGACGAGATACATGTCGCCGCGCAGGTTGGGCGTGGCGGCGGCGGGGACCTTGCCGAGCGAGCCGTAGCTGGCGAGCCGGTCGCCGACGTCGCGCGACAGCGACGACAGCGCGCCGTACATCGCCTGGCTGTCGACGCGGCGGGCGGCGAGGCCCTGCGTCACGGTGGCGCGGGCGGCATCGATCGAGGTCGGCTCCGGCCCGGGCTGGCGCGCGAAGATCTGCTCGGCGGTGCGCGCCTGCTCGACGAACGCCGGCGTGGCGCTTTCCGGCACGGTGCGGTTGAGCGCATAGGCGGTGGGGGCGCAGCCGATCAGGATGAGCATGATGAGGCCCATGCCCTTCTGCCCGTCGTTGCCGCCGTGCGCGAAGCTGACCGCGGTGCAGGTGAGGATCAGTGTCGCGCGGATGCCCCGGGGCGGCGGCGCGTTGGTATCGGGCGCGCGGTACAGCTTGGGATCGCGCAGGAAGCGCTTCATCACGAGCAGCAGCAGCAGCGCGCCGCCGAAGCCGATCAGCGGGCTGACCATCAGGGCCGTCAGCACCTTTTCCGCCTGGTGCCAGTCGACGCCCGACGTGCCGCCGGTGTTCGACAGCAACTGGTTGGCGAGGCCGACGCCGAGGATCGAGCCGATCAGCGCATGGCTGGAGGAATTGGGCAGGCCGACGTACCAGGTGGCGAGATTCCACAGCACCGCGGCGAGCAGCAGGGCGAAGATCATCGCGAATCCGCCCGCCGAGCCGATGTGGAGGATTAGTTCCACGGGCAGCAAGGTGATGATCGAATAGGCGACCGCGCCCGACGACATCAGCACGCCGAGAAAGTTGAAGAATCCGGACCAGACGACCGCGAGCGGTGCCGGCATGGCGTGGGTGTAGATGACCGTGGCGACGGCATTCGCGGTGTCGTGGAATCCGTTGACGAATTCGAACCCGAGCGCGATCAGCAGCGCCAGCCCGAGGAACAGGAAGACGCCGGTCGCGAGGGTTTCGCCGACCTCCGCGGTATCGGTGACGATGCTGACGCCCGCATAGCCGAGCGCGCCGACCAGCACGGCGAGGAACACCCAGCGGCTCGCGGGGTGCAGATTGCCGTCGAGACGCGGGCCGCGCGCAGCCGTGGGGGAAGGTGCTGCAGAGACCATGGTAGCCATGACGCTGCCGGTGGACCCGCAATGTGACGGGTTCGTGACAGGCGTGTTGCGGCGGTGGGATCGACAGGGCTTTCCCGGCCGCGACGCAGGGCGATGACTTGGCGCGCGCGCTTCCCTAAGACGGCGGGCGTGACCGCCCTGCGCCGCCTTTCGCTGAACCATCGCACGCTCGCCCTGTGGCTGGCGCTGGTGGTGCTCGGCGTGAAGCTGCTGGTGCCGGCGGGGTTCATGGTCGGCGTGGTCGATGGCCGGGTCGCGTTGCAGATCTGCAGCGGCTTCGGCCCGGTCGCGGCGGCGCCGATGGCGCATCATGCGATGGCCGACGCGGCCATGGCCGATCACGGCGCGAAGGGGCATGCGGCGTCCGGCCATGCGCAGTCGCGGCACGGCGGGGCGGACCATCCCGGCGCCGACATGCCCTGTCCGTTCGCCGCGCTGGCGCATGGCGTGGCGATGCCGGTCGATCCGGTGCTGCTTGCGGCCGCGCTGGCGTTCGTGCTGGCGCTGGGTTTCGTCGCCGTCGTTCGTACTTACCTGCGATCCGTGCCGTTCCTGCGGCCGCCGCTCCGGGGACCGCCGCTCCCCGCCTGATCCGCCCCTATGCACAGCGACGGCGCCGTTCCCCGCAAGCGGGGACGCGCGCCCGGATCGGGATTATACCATGACCTATCTTCGAACCGCCGCGGCGGCAGGCCTGATGCTTGCCGTCTGTCCGGCGGTGGCGGCGCAGTCCGCCCATACCGACCAGGACCACGACCCGCGCGCGGCGCGCGACACCAGCTTTTCGGTCGGCGACATCGTCGTCACCGCGCGCGACATGGCGGGATCGACCGCGACCGTGCTGACCTCCGTCGACCGGCTCGGCGGCGACATCGCGCAACGGCAGAGCGTCGACAATGCGTGGGAGCTGTTCGCGCGGCTGCCCGGCGTGACGCTGACCGATTTCAACCAGGGGACGACGTCGGGACGCTTCTCGATCCGCGGCTTCAACGGGGAGGGGGAGATCAACGCGGTCCGGCTGTCGATCGACGGCATCCCCGCCAACACCAACGACGGCGGGATGGCGTTCATCGACGCGGTGATGCCGCTCGACATCGCGCGCGTCGAGCTCGTGCGCGGCACGGCGGACCCGCGCCATGGCCTGCATGCGATCGCGGGCAGTGCCGATATCGCGACGCGGATCGGCGGCGACTATCTGGACGTGCGCGCGCTGGCGGGGGCGTTCGGCACCGCGGAGGGGCAGCTTTCCGCCGGGGTGGAGACGGGGCGGCTCAGCCAGAATTACTTCGTCGGGTATCGACGCAGTACCGGGTTCCGCGACCATGCCGGGCTCGACCGGGTCAGCCTCGCGGGCAAATGGTTCTACGATCGCGGGCCGGTGCGGATCGGCGGGATCGCGCGCTATGCGCAGGCGGAGGCGGACGAGCCGGGCTATCTGACCGATGCCGACGCCTATACCGACCGGCGCCGCTCCTATGCGGTGTCGGCGAGCGACGGCGGGCGGCGGCGGCTGAGCCAGTACAGTCTGCATCTCGACGCCGACGTCAGCGACGATCTGGCGCTGAGCGCGAAGGGCTATGCCAACGGGTTTTACGACGATCGCTATGTCCGCTTTTCCGCCACGGTCGCGCAGCAGCGGCGGCTGACGCGCGAAAGTCATTATGGCGCGATGGCGACGCTGCATCATCACCCTACGGTCGCGTTCCTCCACCGCCTGATGCTGGAGGCGGGCGGCGACGTGCAGGTGCAGGACAATGAGAGCCTGCGCTGGCTGACCGCCGAGCGCCGCATCACCGGCCGGACGCGCGATCAGGCGTTCGGGCTGACCGTCGCGGGCGGCTATGCGCAGGCGGTGATCGAGCCGGCCGGCTGGCTGAGCATCACCCCCGGCTGGCGCTTCGACACCGTGTCGGGAACGCTCCGCAACCGATTGAATGGGCAGCGTTATCCGATCAACGCTTATGGCACGATCAGCCAGCCCAAGGTCAGCGTCGCGATCACCCCGGCGGCGGGCGTCACCGCTTATGCGAATTACGGGCGGACGTTCCAGATCGGCGTCGGCGCGGGCGCCTACAAGGTGCCGCCGCGGACCACCGACCTCGATCCGTCGATCAACGAAGGCTGGGAGGCGGGCGTCAAGCTGACGCGGGGGCGCTGGCTGGAGGCGCGTGTCGCGGTGTGGGAACAGACCGCGAGCGGCGAGATCAAGCGGCGGCTCAACGACCCCTCGGGCGACAGCGACAATCTGGGCGCGACGCGGCGGTCCGGGCTGGACGTGCAGGCGAGCGTGACGCCGGTCCCGGCGGCGAGTCTGTGGGGTGCCTATTCCTACCAGCGCGCGCGGATCGTCACCCCCGATCCGGCGATGCCGTCGCAGGCGGGCAATCGGATCGACCATGTGCCGCGCCACCTGTTCTCGGCGGGGCTGGACGTGGTGCCGGCCGAGCGCTGGCGCGTGTCGCTGTGGGGGAACGGCCAGTCGCGCTACGAGCTGACGCCGGCCAACACTTTGCCGCGCTACGGCGCCTATCTGGTCGCGAACGGCGAGGTCGCATGGCGGGTGCTGCCGCGACTGGAGGTCGCGGCGCAGCTCAAGAACATCGGCGACCGCGCCTATGAATATGTCTGGTTCGACGGCAGCCAGGTGCTGCATGCGCCGGCGGACGGGCGTGCGCTGTACGGCAGCGTCCGGCTGACGCTGTGACGACGCCGGCGCAGCGGGTGCGCGTCCTGGTGCGGCGCGTGCATCTATGGCTGGGGCTAGGCATCGGCCTGCTGTTCGCGGTGACCGGGCTGACCGGCAGCGTGCTGGTCTTCTATCCCGCGATCGACGGCGCGATGCATCCGGGGCTGGCGCGCGTCGCCGCAGGCGCGCGGCCGCCGTCGTGGCAGGCGGTGTACGACGCGCTCCGGCGCGACAATCCGGGCCGCGACGGTGCGTGGCGGATCGAGGTGACGCCCGATGGCGGGGCGATCCCGATCCGCTATTACCGGCCGGTCGAGACGCGCGGGCGCGATTTCGCGCCGCTGATGCTGTGGCTCGATCCGGTCGGGCTGCATGCCGTCCGCCGCGGCTATTGGGGCGATTACTGGACGACGTGGATCTACGACCTGCATTACCGGCTGCTGCTGCAGAAGCCCGGCGGCATCGCGATGGGGATTGCGGGGATCGCGATGCTGGCGCTGCTGGTCAGCGGCCTGTGGGCGTGGTGGCCGCGCACCGGCGGCTGGCGCCGTTCGCTGGCGTGGAAGCGCGCGGCGTCGCGATCGCGGCGCCTGTACGACCTGCACAAATGGACCGGGATCGGCGGCGGGATCGTGCTGATCGTGGTGACGGTGACGGGGGCGATGCTCGATCTGCCCGACCAGGTGCGGCCGGTGGTGGCGCGCGCCTCGCCGCTGTTCGCGACGCCGACGCTGGAGAGCGTGCCGCGGGCGGGCGGCATGCTGCCGCTGGATGCGCTGGTCGCGCGGGCGCGGGCGGTGCTGCCGGGGGCGGCGCTGGCGTGGATCGAGACGCCGGCGGGGCCACGCGGTGTGGTGCGGGTGAACCTGTTCGTGGCGGGCGAGCCGAGCCGCCGGTTCCCGCGCAGCAACGTCTGGCTCGATCCCTATGACGGGCGCGTGCTGGCGGTACGCGATGCGCGCCGCGACGGCGGCGGCGACACGCTGCTGACGTGGCTGCACCCGCTGCACGACGGCGAGGCGTTCGGGCTGGCGGGGCGGTGGCTGGTGTTCGTGTCGGGGCTGCTGCCGGCGATGCTGTTCGCGACCGGCGTGTGGCGGTGGTGGGGGCGGCGGCGGGTGGCGAGGGGGTGACGAAAAAGGCCGCCCGGTGTGATCCGGACGGCCCTTTCGTGCAGTGGTGCAGATCGGATCAGAGGCCGATGCGGACGCCTGCATAATAGCGACGGCCGAGCGCGTCATAGGTGCCGGCATCGGTGTCCTGCCCTGCCGACGCACCGATATCGGCGAGGTAGGGCGGCTTGTTGTTCAGCAGATTGTCGCCGCCGACATAGAATTCGAAATTGTCGGCGGTGCGGAAGCGGAGCTGCGAGTCCAAGTAGAATTGCGGACGGACGCGGTACAGCGGGTTGCTGCCCGGGCGCGCCCCGGTCAGCTGATCGTCGAGGCTCGACTGGCTGATCCACGTACCGGTCGTCGTTAGCCCGACCCCGTCGATATCGAACGAGCCGTTGATCGTGAACTTGTCACGCGGCGCGCCGATTTCCCCGGCGAAATAGTCGCGATCCGAATCCGGCAGCGGGATCGAATAGCCGCTGATGAGGTGCGTGTACGAGCCACGCAGACCGAGCGTGCCGCCGAGGCCCCAATCGGCCAGATTCTGGCGCCACGTCACCGTCGTGTCGATGCCCGACGTCTTCACACCGCCGCTGTTCGACGGACCCGAGTTGACCTCGTCCAGCGAGCCCGCGCTGTTCGGGCCGACCACCGCCGAGCGGCGGGTGACGAGGTCGCAATAGGACTGGATCGAGTTGGCGTAGCATTGATTCAGGATGAACTGCAGCGGCGTCGAGACGATCGCATCCTTGATGCGGATGTTGAAATAGTCGACCGTGACGACGAGGTTGCGCAGGCCGCGGATCGAGCGCGGATTGATGACCACGCCGGCGGTGAACGAATCGCCCTTTTCTTCCTGCAAGTTAGGATTGCCGCCCGCGAAGCTGGTGATGCCCTGCAGATCGGCCTGGTTGGCGACGAACGCCCCGTTTGCGGCGATGTTCGCATTGACGCCCGGTGCCGCGCGGCAGTTGGTCGACACGGTGCCCGTGCTGGTGGCGGTGACGCCAACGCACGGGTCCTGCAAGCCGGACGGGAAGTCCTGCTGCGGCGCCTGGAACAATTCGTTGATGTTCGGCGCACGCACCGACCGTGCCTTGATGACGCGGAAGCGGATGTCCTCGATCGGCGCCCATTCGCCGCCGTAATTGTAGCTGAACGTCGTGCCGACCGTCGAATAGTCGGACACGCGCACCGCGCCGCGCAGGCTGAGCGAATGGAAGAACGGCCGGTTCTGCACGATCGGTACGATCGCCTCGCCGAAGCCTTCCCAGAGGTCGAACTTGCCATAGGTCGATGGCAGCGCATTGTTGCCGTTCAGGCCCTGCTGCGTGAGCAGATCGAACACGTTGCTGCTGGTTTCGCGGCGGTATTCGGTGCCGACGTTGATCCCGATCGGATCGGCGCCGAACAGCGAGAACAGCTTGCCGGTGACGTTGGCGCCGGCAACGGTCTGCGTCACCTTCGTATCGAGCGTCGTCGGTGCGGCCAGATAGGCGGCGGTGTTGGCGAGCGTGCCGATACCGTAGATGTTGGCGGGGATGCAGCCGGCCGCACGGGCCGCCGGATCGGCGCAGACGATCTGGCCGGTGGCGGGATCGCGGTAGGAGTTCAGCGCCTGCACGAAGTTGGCGCTGTTGAACTGGCCGTTGCCGTTCTGCTTTTCCTTGGTTTCACCGTAGATGCCATAGGCTTCGTAGCTAAAGCGATCCTCAAGGAACTTGCCGTTGATGCCGCCGGCGATGCGGAACAGGTCACGGCTGGCCGATTGCGTGCGATTGCCGAAATCGGCGAGGCGACGATCGAAATAGATGTCGCGCAGGCCATCGCCATCGGTGTCGGTCGCGGCGTTGAAGATCGCGTCCGGTACGAACGGATTGCGATAGGTCACGCCGCCGACGACGGTCTGGATCGGCACCTGACCGCCCGATGCGATCGCCACCAGGTCCGAGCTGAGCGGGAACGGTTCGATGACCGTCTGCACCTTGGTCTTGGCGTAATTGCCTTCGAGCCACAGGTTGGCGGCGTCCGACACCTCGAAATTGGCGCGACCGGCGGCGACATAGCGCTCGACCGGAACGGCGAGGTAGCGGAAGTCGGACCGGTTGAACCCGCCGCAATTGGCGCCGGTGCAATTGACCAGCGAACCGGTGTTGTAGCTGAACGTCTGGTCGCCGGCATAGATGCGTCCGCCCGGCGCGAAGCCCGACAGCAAGGTCCGCGGCGTGAACAGATCCTCGTCGCGACCGGTCGAAAGACCCAGGCTGCTCGAATCGATCGCACTGGAGCCAGCCTCGGTCGAGCGGTCCTTCTTGAAGACGGTGCCTTCCTTCGAATAGCCGCCGAACAGCATGATATTGCCGCGACCGTCGGCAAAGTTCTTGCCGGCGAGGATGTTCACCTGCCGGTCGAAGCCGTCACCGCGCTCCGAAATGCCGAGCTGGCCGTCCATCTGCAGACCATCGAACTTGGTCTTGTAGACGAAGTTGACCACGCCGGCGACGGCGTCGGAGCCGTAGACGGCCGAGGCGCCGCCGGTCAGCGTGTCGATCCGCTCGATGAACTGGGTCGGGATGACGTTGAGGTCGACCGCCTGGCTGCCCGGCTGGCCGGACACGAACCGCCGGCCGTTGACCAGCACCAGCGTGCGATCCTCGCCGAGGTTGCGCAGATTGACCGTCGCGGCGCCGGCGCCCTGCGTGGCGAAGCTGGAATTGGTACGACTGATCCCCGGGGTACCGAAGGCCGGGTTCTGCAGCAGCACTTCCTGCACGTTGATCGCGCCCTGCTGCTGGATCTGCTCGGCACCGATGACCTGCAGCGGCGAGGCGGATGCCGCCGCGGGCGAGGCGATTCGTGAACCGGTGACGACGATGTCGGCCCCGCCGGCATCTGCGCCGATCGCCGTGGCGGCGTCGCCGGCGGGCGTCACGCCCGTCGCGGACTGGCCGGCGGCCTGATCGTTGGTGGTCTGCGCCGGCGGGCAATCCGGGCTCGTGGCATTCGGGGGACAAACCGTCTGCGGCGCGACGGGCTGGCCGGCATCCTGGGCCACGGCAGGCGTTGCGAGCATCGCGGCGCCGACGAAGAGGGAGGTTGCCAGCAGCTGCCGGCGGTACGCGAGGGTCATAATGATCGTCCTGTCACTAGCGCTTCAGAAGGGCAGCAAACCTGTCCTGAGCTACAGGGCGGGTAGCTCCGCAAAATCGCGCCGACGAGGGCAAAGTATCCGATATGTCGCGGATTTCGCCCTGGTGTTGCGTCTGTGTAACAGCGGCACGAGGAGAAATTAGGTCAGTATCGTTACATCGCCAGAATTCCGAAGGATGCGGCGAATGGAGGTCCTTCGTTCAGCTTTTCGCAAGGTTTCCAGTAGGCTGAATCGCACTGTCAGGCAGGGATCACATATTGCTGCGATCTGTGCCGGCTCGATCGACATTTTATTTCGACCAGTTACGCTGTCCTAACATGATTGGTCACAGCGCGCATTCTTTCGCGCCCGCAGCAAAGTTCGACCCTGACGCGGGACCCTTCGTCCCCCTCAAGCGTGTTAGCGCGATGCACATCCCCTATCTCGACATCGACCTGCCCGGATGGGCGCAGCGGCTCGCCGGAGTCGCGATGTTCGTGCTGGTGCTGGCGCTGCTGCATCGGGTGCTGCTCGCCGGACTGCGACGACTGGCGAAGCGGACGACGACCAAGACCGACGACATATTGATCGACCGGCTGGGGCGGCCGTCCTTCTGGCTGGTCGTGGTCATCGCGCTCGCCGCGTCGGGGCCGGGGCTGGACCTGCCGCGCTATTGGGAGACGATCTGGCAGCGCGTGCTCGGGCTGCTGACGCCCGGCGTGTTCGGCTGGATGCTGCTCGCCGCGCTGACCGTCTATCGCGATATCAGCGAGGTGCGGTTCGATATCACCGCGTCCGACAATCTGCGCGCGCGGCGGCGGCGGACCAGGATCAGCATCCTGCACCGCATCGGCGTGTTCGTGCTGGTGATGCTGACGGTGATGATGATGCTGATGAGCATCCCGTCGGTGCGGACGATCGGGGTGACGCTGGCGGCGTCCGCCGGTGTCGCTGGCCTCGCGATCGGTGCGGCCGCGCAGCCGGCGCTGAAGAACGTGATCGCCGGGATCCAGATGGCCTTCACCGAACCGATCCGGATCGACGACGTCGTCATCATCGACAACGAATGGGGACGGATCGAGGATATCCGCCTGACCTATGTCGTGGTCCGCATCTGGGACGACCGGCGGCTGGTGGTGCCGGTGTCCAAATTCCTTGAGAACAGCTTCCAGAACTGGACGCGCGAGACGAGCGCGCTGCTGGGATCGGTGTTCTGGTATCTCGATCCCGCCGCGGACGTGCCGCGGATCCGGGCGAAGCTGGAAGAGGTGGTGCGCGCCAACCCGCGCTGGGACCAGCGCTTCTTCAACCTGCAGGTCACCGATTCGAAGCCCGACGGGACGATGGAGGTGCGCGGACTGATGACCGCCAAGGACGCCTCGACCGCGTTCGACCTGCGCTGCGACGTGCGCGAGGCGATCTATGCCTTCATCCGCGCCGAGATGCCCGAGGCGCTGCCCCGGGAGCGGTTCATGCGTGCGCCGGCTGGTCCTGCGGCTCCATCTCCAGCGGACCGGCCATCAGCGTTTCGGTGAAGGTCTTGCGCCACCAGCCGATATCCTCGCGCAGGATGGTGTCCATCATCTTCTGCCAGCGCTCGATCCGCTCCTCGCGCGGCATGCGCAGCGCGAGCATGATCGCGTCGGACATCTCCTCCGCCGAATAGGGGTTGATGAGCACCGCGTCGGTCAGCTGGCAGGCGGCGCCGGCGAAGCGCGACAGGATGAGAACGCCGGGGTCCTCCGGATTCTGCGCGGCGACATATTCCTTGGCGACGAGGTTCATACCGTCGCGCAGCGGGGTGACGAGGCCGATCTTGGCGGCGCGGTAGATGCCGGCGAGCACGTCGCGCGGATAGCCCTGGTTGACGTAGCGGATCGGCACCCAGTCGATATCGGCATAGGCGCCGTTGATCCGGCCGGCGAGCCCTTCGAGATTGCTGCGGATCTTCTGGTAGCTGCCGACGGTCGCGCGGCTCGGCGGTGCGATCTGGAGGAGGGTGACCTCCTTGCGCTCCTCGGGATGCTCGACGAGGAAGCGTTCGTAGCCGAGGAACCGCTCCTCGAGCCCCTTCGAATAGTCGAGCCGGTCGACGCCGACGATCATGTCGCGGCCAACCGCGGCGTCGCGCATCTGACGGAAGGCGAGGCGGCCGCGCGTGCTGGTGGCGAGGTCGGCGAATTCCTTCGCATCGATGCCGATCGGGCAGGCCATGACCTTGACCCGGCGATCGTCGAGGACGAGCTCGCCGTCCTCCATATGCGCGCCGAGTTCGTGCGTCGCATAGTCGCAGAAGGACTGGAGCCATTCGTCGGTGTGGAAGCCGATGACGTCATAGGCGAACAGGCTGCGCACCAGCGCCTGCGCCTCGGGCAGGATCGCGAGCAGGCGGCGCGGTGGCCAGGGGATGTGGAGGAAGAAGCCGAGACGGTTGTTGGCGCCGCGCTTGCGCAGCTCCTCGCCGAGCGGGAACAGGTGGTAATCCTGAATCCAGACTGCGTCGTCCTCCTCGATCAGCGGCTGGACGGTGTCGGCGAAGCGTTCGTTGACACGCTGGTAGCCGCCGGCGAATTCGCGTTCGTATTCCGCCAGATCGACGCGGTAATGGAACAGCGGCCACAAGGTCCGGTTGGCGTAGCCGTTGTAATATTCCTCGATATCCTGCTCTTCGAGGTCGACGGTCGCGGTGGTGACGCCCTCGTTGCGCTGGAAGGTGATCTGGCCGGTATATTCGTCGGTCTGCTCGCCTGACCAGCCGAACCACATGCCCTTGTATTCGCGCAGCGCCGAGGCGAGCGCGACCGCCAGCCCCCCTTGCGCGCCGGACTTGGAGCCCGACGGGGCGGAGACGCGGTTGGATATGATGATGAGACGGCTCAGCGGATCGAACTCCAGGGTTTGGACAGCAGGGCGGCACAGTTAATCATGCCGACCAGCGAATAGGTCTGGGGATAATTGCCCCACAGCTCGCCCGATGTCGGGTCGATATCTTCGGAAAGAAGGCCCGCTGCGGTACGGCGTGCCAGCATCTCGTCGAACAGCGCACGCGCATCGGCCTCGCGGCCGGTGAAGTGCAGCGCCTCGATCAGCCAGAAGGTGCAGACGTTGAACGCAGTTTCGGGCAGGCCGAAATCGTCCTCGGTATCGTAGCGCAGCATGTGGCTGCCGCGGCGCAAGCCCTTTTCCACCGCCTCCAGCGTGCCGATGAAGCGCGGATCGCCGGGTTCGAAGAAGCGCAGGTCGAGCAGCTGGATCAGGCTGGCGTCGAGGTCGTCGCCGGAGAAGGTCGCCGACATGCGATTGGTGTCGGGACGCCAGGCGCTGGCCTCGATATGCTTGCGGATCGTGTCGGCACGCGCTTGCCAGAAATCGCGGCGGTCGGGCAGGTCGAGGACGTGTGCGGCATTGGCGAGCCGGTCGCACGCCGCCCAGCACATCGCGCTCGAATAGGTGTGGACGCTCTGCCGGGTGCGCAATTCCCACAGGCCGGCATCGGGCTGGTCGTGGAACTGCCAGGCGCGTTCGCCGACATGCTCCAGCCGCTGGAAATCCTCGATACCGGACTGGCGGAACAGGCGCTGGTCGAAGAAGGCGTGGACGCTGCACAGCACGATCTGCCCATAGGCGTCGTGCTGGATCTGCTCATACGCCTGATTGCCGACGCGGACCGGGCCCATGCCGCGATAGCCGGGCAGGGCGGGGGCGAAGCGCTCCTCCAGCGTCGCCTCGCCGAGGACGCCGTAGAGCGGCTGGATATGGCCGCCCGCCGCGCTGTCGACGATGTTGCGCAGATAGCCGAGATAGCCCTCCAGCACGTCGAGCGCGCCGAGCCGGTTGAGCGCCTGCACGGTGTAATAAGCGTCGCGGACCCAGCAATAGCGATAGTCCCAGTTGCGCTCAGACCCGGCATGTTCGGGGATCGAGGTGGTGAGCGCGGCGACGATCGCGCCCGTCTCCTCATGCTGGCACAGTTTCAGCGTGATCGCCGAGCGGATGACGACATCCTGCCATTCGAGCGGAATGGCGAGGCCGCGCACCCATTCCTGCCACTCGCTGATCGTCTGGGCGAGCATCGCGTCGAGCGTTTCGGCAAGGTCGCCGCTGAAGCTTTCATCCGGACCGAGGAAGAAGTGGAGCGGGCGTTCGAGGCGGAAGGTGCGCTCTTCCTGCACCATGCCGATCGGCGCGGTGGTGGTGAGGCGCAGCTGCATCGAATCGAGCAGGATGCGCAGATGGTTCGATCCGCCGATCTGTTCGCGGCAGGTGCCGCCCCAGCCGCAGGTGGTGCGCAGCTGCATCGTGACGCGCGGGCTGCCGCGCAGCGGGCGGACGATGCGGGCGAAGGCGACCGGGCGATAGGTGCGGCCGGAGCGGACGAAGCGCGGGCAGAAGTCGATGACCTCCAGCGCGTTGCCGGCATCGTCGGTGTGGACGCTGACCAGGATCGGGGTGTTGCGGATGTAATGCTGTTCGACGCTGACCGAATGTTCGATCGCGATGCCCCAATAGCCGCTGTCGGGCTCGGCGCCGCCGATCAGCGCCGAGAATAGCGGATCGCCGTCGACGCGGGGGACGCAGGCCCAGACGAAGCGGCCGGCGCGATCGACCAGCGCGCTGACCTGGCAATTGCCGATCGGCCAGAGGTCGACGCTGGTCGTAGGGGGCGTGCTGGTCGGCGCGGCGGTCATCGGGCGAGGCTTTCGGTTGCGGCGGCGAGCCAGGAGAGGGTCTGCGGCACGCCGTCGAGGCGCCAGGCGGCGGCGGTGGCGCGCGGAGCGCCGATCAGGATGCCGGCGCCGCCGAGGGCACGCGCGGCGACCATGGCGGGCTCGTCGGTGTCGTCGTCGCCGAGGAAGACGGGCGTGCGGCCGGCGAAGACCGGCGCGCGCATCAGCGTGTGGAGCGCGGTGCCCTTGTCGGCGCCGGGAACACGCACCTCGATCATCATCTTGCCCGTCTGCAGGTGCAGGCCGGCGTCGGCGGCAAGGCCGCGGGCGAGGTCGGTCGCGGCCGTCTCCGCTGCAGGCGCGGCACGATAATGGAGTGCGGCCCCGAGCGGCTTCTCCTCGACCAGCACGCCGTTTGTTGCGGTTGCGAAGGTTTTCATCCGATCGACTATACGGTCGAGGGCGGCGGGACGTTCCGCACGGTCGTGCCGCCCGTCGGGCCAGGCGACCTCCAGCCCGTGGCTGCCGGAGATGGCGAAATGCGGATCGCCGAACAGCGCGCGGATGCCCGCGACCGGCCTGCCGGAGATGATCGCGACCCGCCCGTCGAGCGCGGCGCTGAGCCGGTCGATCAGCGCGGCGAGATGCGCATCCACGGCGACGGCGTCGGGATGATCCTGCAGTTCGACGAGGGTGCCGTCGAAATCGAGGAACAGCGCGGCATTGCGCAGCAGGTCGGCAGGGGGCGGGGGAAGGTGCGTCACCCAGCCGCGTGTCGGGGATCGGGCGGGGAGGGTCAAGCGGGTGTCTGCGCCGGTCGGTTTCGGTGGTCGGAGGGCGTTCGACCGAGAGGCGGTGGGAGGTCCATAGATGCGCGCTCAAGCGCGCAATACAGGTCACCACAAGTCGCGATCATCTGTCGCGTTACTCCGCTTCCGGATGGCAATGCGGGAAAGAGCCATCGGGAACAGGTTTCGGGAGGGATACCTTTGACCACCACCGGCGCGGTCGAGCGGGATCGCCGTCTCGTTACGCGTTCCTCTGTGGGAAGGTTTGAAATCGACCCTATTCCATGATCCGACCAATTCGAACGAGAAGGCCGCTGGGATCGTTGACGGCAAACTCATACGTGCCCCAAGGCTTGGCGTGTGGGGCACCGTCTTCGATTATCAGCTCCCGAACGGCATCCGCCATCGCGTCCACATCTTCGACATACAGATACAGGCCAAAGGGATTGTCGTCGATATTCTTCGGCCATCCCGCCGCATAGGTCAGATGGAGGTGCCAGCCGCGTCCGTCTTCGAGGATCCGATAATGACCATAGTCACTGACGACCGTAAATTTCAGACGCCGGTAGAACGCCTCGCTCGCGTCGAGATTGCTGCTTGGTATGATCGCAACGGCACGATGTTCCATCTCTCGGCGCTCCATGAATGATGATCGGAGCGATGACGGTCGGGATCAGCCTTGGCGAGTGTAAAAACCCCCTTCGAAGGCCGAAGCGGACTATCGCCCCCAATAGTCCGGTGCCCCAATGCTTCCTAGGTGATCCTCGCATGGTAGATCGGGCTATGGCAGAATCCGCTTCCTGGAATGCACGGCAGCTTTCGAGCACCGAGATCACCATCGTCGAAGCGTTCCGCACTTTGGCGATCGAACGGCGATATGGCGCAATTCGTGTGATCGACATCATCGACCGTGCCGGCGTCGCCAAATCCACGTTCTACGAGCATTTCCAAGGAAAGGACGATGTTCTTCTGACAGCGCTGCGGCCGATCCTGCTGGCGCTTGCTACCGCTGCGTCGGGACGGGCAGCACGGTCCTACGTCCGGCCCACCATCGAACATCTCTGGGAGCTGCGTTCATTTGCTAGGTCGATCCTGGAATCGCCCGCCGCTTCGGTCCTGCAGCGCCGTTTGGCCAATGCCGTCGCAATGCACGGCGGGAGGCAGATTGACGCCGAAGGCGTTCCCCCTTTCGCGGTCGGTATAGCCGCGGCCCAATTGGCGATGCTGCGATGCTGGTTGGCAGGCCACGTCGCCGTGACAGTCGATGCGATGACCGACCAATTGATCGCTTGCTCGCGGCTCAACGATGGTGCTTGGCCGTCATGACAGTGTCAGCCGAAGCAAATTACACCTTTTCTCTTTTCGCCATCCTTCTCGGAAAGGGCGGCAGTGCTGCGCGATGTCGGCTATCGCTGACTGCCTCCTGAAGCGGACGATCCACTAGCCATCCTTGACAGTCGTTTGGCACGCAGGGGCATCGGGGACTCCTGCCGGGCGGCAGAGCTAGGCCCGGCGCCAAGCTCCTGATTCCAGCCCGTCCAGCGTCCAGTCGCCGATGCGCCAGCGGATGAGGCGTAGCGTCGGGTGGCCGACCGCGGCGGTCATGCGACGGACCTGGCGGTTGCGGCCTTCGGTGATGGTGAGGCGCAGCCAGGTGTCCGGGATGGACTGGCGGACGCGGATGGGGGGTGTTCTGGGCCAGATGGCCGGTGGATCGATGCGGGCCGCCTCGGCGGGGCGGGTCGGGCCGTCGTTCAGGGTGACGCCGCGGCGCAGGTGGTCGAGCGCGGCGTCGTCGGGCACGCCTTCGACCTGGACCCAATAGGTCTTGGGCAGCTTGAATTTCGGGTCGGCGATGCGCGCCTGAAGGCGGCCGTCGTCGGTCAGCAGCAGCATGCCCTCGCTGTCGCGGTCGAGGCGGCCGGCCGGATAGACGCCGGGCACATCGATATGGTCCGACAGCGTCGCGCGGGTGGTCGGGCTGCCGCGGTCGGTGAACTGGCTGAGGACGTCGTAGGGCTTGTTGAACAGGATGAGCATGTGCCGCCGCGGTTACGCCGCGAGTTTCGTCATCCAGCCTTCGGCATGCGCGAATGCGGGGGCGTCGTCGACGTCGAGCCAGTCGAGATCGCTGCAATCGACGATCCGGGCGTTGCCCTCGGCGGCGAGGATGCGGACGCCCTCGGTCAGCGACGGGCTGTCGAGCGTCGCCAGCGCGGCGAAAAACGCCTGCGACACGGCGAAGATACCGGTGTCGTAGCAATCATGCGGCTCGAGCCCCTTGCCGATGGCGGTGATCGCATCGCCGCGCGTGGCGACGCAGGTGACGTCGAGCGGGTCGACCCAGGCATGACCAAGCCGCCGGTCGATACCGAGGCGGAGGCCTGCCCCTGCGCCCGCCTTGGCCAGCCGGCGGTAGTGGCGCGGCTGGACGAGGTGATCGCACATCGCGAGCACCGCGCCCTCCGCCCCGATCAGCGGTCGCGCCGCGAGCGCCGACACGCCGTTGGGCTGGAGATAGTCGGTCATCACCGTCACCACCTCCAGCGGCCACGGCCGGCTCCCCAGATGCGCGGCGATCGCGTCGGCGCCATAGCCGAGCGACACGATTGCGCGCGTCAGGCCCGCCGCGGCCATGCCGTCGAGCGCATGGTCGATCAAGGCACGCCCTGCGACGAGGCAGAGCGGCTTGAACGGCGTGACCGAACGGAGCCGACTGCCCTGTCCGGCGGCGAGCAGCAGGCCCGTGGTTATCATCAGGCGGCCTTGATGAAGTCCTCGACCGCGATCTGGGCGAGGTCGTCGGTCATCTGGTGGCGCGGATGCTTGCAGAAATAGGCGGATGCCGGGTCGATGACGCCGGCGATGCCGCGGTCCTTGGCGATCGCGGCGCAGCGGATCATGTCGATCGCGACGCCGGCGCTGTTGGGCGAATCCTCGACCGACAGGCGCAGTTCGAGGTTCATCGGCACGCCGCCGAACAGCTGGCCTTCCATGCGCAGGAAGCAGACCTTGTTGTCGTTCTGCCATGGCACGTAGTCCGACGGGCCGATGTGGACGTTGTCGTCGTCCATGCGCTCGGCCGCGACCGACTGCACCGCTTCGGTCTTCGAGATCTTCTTCGATTCGAGGCGACGGTGGTTCGACATGTTGAGGAAGTCGGTGTTGCCGCCGGTGTTGAGCTGGTAGGTGCGGTCCAGCTTGACGCCGCGCTTGGCGAACAGGTCGGTCAGCACGCGGTGGACAATCGTCGCGCCAAGCTGTGCCTTGATGTCGTCGCCGATGATCGCGACGCCGGCGTCCTCGAACTTCTTGGCCCAGACCGGGTTGGAGGCGATGAAGACGGGGATGTTGTTGACGAAGGCGACGCCGGCTTCGAGCGCGCATTCGGCGTAGAATTCGGTCGCTTCCTGGCTGCCGACGGGCAGATAGTTCATCAGCACGTCGGTGCCAGACGCCTTCAGCTCGGCGACGATCTCGGCCTTGGTCGGCTGCGTGTCGTTGGCGACGATGAAGGTGCGGTCGTCCTTATAGTCGGACATATGCTCGGCGACGCCGTCGAGCACGGCGCCCATCTTCACGATCGTGCCGGTGGCGGGCAGGTTGGCGGCGAAGACCGCGGTGCAGTTGGGCTTGGCGAACACCGCCTCGGCGACGTCCTTGCCGACCTTGCGCGCGTCGACGTCCCAGGCGGCGACGACCTTGATGTCCGACGGCTTATAGCCGCCGAGCTCCCAGTGCATCAGGCCGACGAGATCGTTGGCGCCTTCGCGATAATGCTCCAGCCCCTGGACGAGCGAGCTCGCGCAGTTGCCGATGCCGACGATGGCGATGTTGATGCTCTTCATGAATGACCCTGTTCGCTTGGAAGTAGAATGGACTGCGGCGCGAGGCCGTGGACGAAGCGGCGCTCGATGCGCCGGTGACGGTAGAGGCCGACCGCGGTGACCAGCGTCAACGGTACGATCTCGAACCACCAGAAGATGCGCGGATTGCCCGCGAGGCAGGCGATACAGATCGCCCAGACGCGCACATTGGCGGTCAGCAGCGATTGCAGCCGCATCACCGGTACCGCGGCGGCGGCATAGGCGGCGGCGAAGGCGGTGCGGTCCTCGGCGGCGCCGAACCGGCGTTCGAACGGCATCGAGATGCGATCGACGCTGCCGGCGACGCTGTCATAGAGGCGGACGAGCACCATGCCGGTCGGCGTCGGCACCGCGGCGAGAGGCGTGCCGCGGGTGCGGCGGTGGAAGCGGGCGCGCTCGCCCTCGTACAGGCTCGACTGAACGGCATGGCAGGCGGCGGCGGTGAGCGCGAGCACCCAGCCTTCAAGCGTGCCGACAGTCCAGGCGAGCGAGAGATAGATCAGCGCGAAGACGCCGTGGTCGCACAGGCCGTCGAGCGTGCGGCCGAGCGCGCTCGCGGTCTTGGTCGCGCGCGCGATCATGCCGTCGAGCCCGTCCGCGATCAGCCAGGCGACCGAGAAGACGAGGCCGACCAGCGCCAGCGCCGGCACCTGCCAGTTGGCATAGGCGATCGCCGCGACGGTGCCGCAGGCGAGCCCGATCAGCGACACCGCATTCGCCGACACCCCATGCCGAAGGGCAAAGGGGAGCAAGGCGTGAGACGCGGGGTGGATCAGGTAGAGATTCGATGGGTCCTCGATCCGGCGATCGCGTGAGCCATCCCGGGGCGGCGGTGTCATCAGGCCTTCATATTGCGCCTCTATAGGCGCAAAGGCAATATTTATGGGACGTTCGCGGGAACGTTTCGCCGCAACTCGTCCAGCCACGGTGCTGCGGTGCCGTCAGACGGCGCCCGCCAGTCGCCACGCGGGCTCAGCGCCCCCCCGTCCGAGACTTTCGGACCGTTGGGAATCGCCGAGCGCTTGAACTGGCTGAGCTGGAAGAAGCGCAGCAGGAACCGTTCCAGCCAGTGGACGATCGTCGGCAGGTCGTAGGCGACGCGCGCCGCCTCAGGGAAATCCTCCGGCCACGACCCCGCCGCCGCGTCGCGCCAGGCGTGCCAGGCGAGGAAGGCGATCTTCGACGGCGCCAGTCCGTAGCGGATGACGTAATGCGCGAAGAAGTCGTTGAGCGCGTAGGGGCCGATCATCGATTCGGTGCTCTGCATCGCGCCGGTTTCGGCATCGGCGGGGACGAGCTCGGGCGAGATCTCCTGCGCGAGGATGGTCGACAGGATGCGGTCGGTCGCCGCATTATACTGCGCCGTCCGGATGCACCAGCGGATCAGGAACTGGATCAGCGTCTTGGGCACGCCGCTGTTGACCGCATAATGGCTCATCTGGTCGCCGACGCCATAGGTGCACCAGCCGAGCGCCAGTTCGCTGAGGTCGCCGGTGCCGAGCACGATCCCGCCGCGCTGGTTGGCGAGGCGGAAGAGGTAATCGGTGCGCAGTCCCGCCTGTACGTTCTCGAACGTCACGTCGTAGACCGGCTCGCCCTGCGCATAGGGATGGCCGATGTCGGCAAGCATCTGGAGCGCGGTGGGACGGATGTCGATCTCGTCCGCGGTGCAGCCGAGCGCGCGCATCAGCGCCCAGGCGTTGGCCTTGGTCGCGTCGCCGGTGGCGAAGCCGGGCATGGTGAAGCCGAGGATGTCGCTGCGCGGCCGGCCGAGCCGGTCCATCGCCTTGGCCGCGACGATCAGCGCATGGGTCGAATCGAGGCCGCCCGAGACGCCGATGACCAGGGCCTTCGACCGCGTCGCGGACAGGCGCTTGGCGAGCGCCTCGACCTGGATGTTGAAGGCTTCGTAGCAATCCTCGTCGCGCCGGGCGGGGTCGTCCGGGACGAAGGGGAAGCGGGCGACCGCGCGGGCGAGGCCGGTGTCGGCAAGGGCGGGAGCGTGAGTGAAGCCGATGCGGCGGAAGCGCGTCTCGGGATGGCCGGCGGTGATCGCCGAATCGTTGAACGTGCCGTTGCGCAGCCGCTCCTGTACGATCCGTTCGAGGTCGATATCGGCGGCGACCAGTTCGGGCTCGGCGGAGAAGCGATGCGATTCGGCGAGCAGTTCGCCCAATTCGTGGATCATGCCCTGGCCGTCCCAGGCGACGTCGGTGGTGCTCTCCCCCGGGCCGGCGGCGGCATAGACATAGGCGCAGGCGGCGCGGGCGGATTGTGCGGCGGCGAGCAGCATGCGTTCGCGCGCCTTGCCGATGACGATGTTCGACGCGGACAGGTTGCAGCAGATCGTCGCCCCCGCCAGCGCGCCGGTGGTGGAGGGCGGGACGGGCGCCCAATAATCCTCGCAGATCTCGGCATGGACGACGAGGCCGGGCAGGTCGTCCGCCGCGAAGATCAGGTCGGGGCCGAAGGGCACGTCGGCATCGCCCAGCCGGATCGTCAGGCCGTGCAGGCCGAGGCCGGGCGCGAACCAGCGTTTCTCGTAATATTCCCGGTAGTTGGGCAGAAAGCTCTTCGGCACGACGCCGAGGATGCGGCCGCGCGACAGCACGGCCGCGCAATTGTAGAGCCGGCCGTTGCGGACCAGCGCGACGCCGACGAGCAGCATCGGGGCGAGGCCGGCGGTCTGCGCCGCGACCGTCAGCAGGGCGGCTTCGCTGGCGCGCTGCTGCGCCGATTGCAGGTGCAGGTCGTCGATCGCGTAGGAGGTGAGGTTGAGTTCGGGGAAGACGACGAGGTCGATCCCGCGTGCATCGGCCTGCTCCGCCATGGCGACGGTCGCGGCGATGTTCGCGGCGACGTCGCCGACGGTGGCGAGCGGCGTCGCGGCGGCGACGCGGACCATCTGGTGGCGGTGGATCGAATGAAAGGCGTGCGTCATCGCCGGCGATGCTAGCCCGGTTGGCCGACGGGTGCCACCGTTGCGCGTTTTCGCGTGGCAGAGGTTCGCCGGCGGGAGCCGAAGGGTTGGGGTGCGATCGCGCGAATCACCCATTCTCTGCTCCCCGGCGAAGGCCGGGGCCCGGTTGGGCGAAGGGTCGTGATGACCCGCAACGGCTTTCCCAACTGGGCCCCGGCCTTCGCCGGGGAACGTATTCGCCGGGGAACTGAAGGGGCGTTCCAGAAGGCGATGGCTTGTTCCGGCATGCATCGCGCGGCAGATGGCGCCTCGAACCGCCCGCCGCGTGGTTGCGGCGGTTAATGGGGAGTGGGGCGATGACGACGCTGTACGGGATCAGGAACTGCGACACCGTGAAGAAGGCGCGCGCCTGGCTGGATGCGGCGGGCGTCGCCTATGACTTCCACGACTATAAGACCGCCGGCGTCGATCCCGACCGGCTCAGGGGCTGGGTCGACCGGCTGGGGTGGGAGACGTTGCTCAACCGGGCGGGAACGACGTTCCGCAAGCTGCCCGATGCGGACAAGGCCGGGCTGGATGCGGAGCGGGCGATGGCGCTGATGCGCGCGCAGCCGTCGATGATAAAGCGACCCGTCGTCGAACAGGGCGAGACGCTGCTGGTCGGGTTCAGGCCCGATGCCTGGGACGTGCTGCGCTGACGCTCATGCCTTGTAGAGCGCGTCCAACCGCTCGCCGTAGACGCCGCGGATGACATGGCGGCGAATCTTGAGGCTGGGGGTGAGCTGTTCGTTCTCGATCGCGAAGGGCTCGTCCGCCAGCACGAAGCGGCGGATGCGTTCGGTGACGGACAGGTCCTTGTTCACCCGCTCCACCGCCTGGCCGATCGCGGTGCGATAGGCGCTGTTTTCGGCGAGGCGTTCGAACTTGCACGAGGTGCCGTTCGCGGCGCACCATTCCTGCGTCCAGTCGGGGTCGGGTACCAGCAGCGCCACCATATACGGCCGCCGGTCGCCGGCGATCATCGCCTGCACGATCTCGGGCTGCAGCGTCAGCATGCCCTCGACCTTCTGGGGGGCGACATTCTCGCCCTTGTCGTTGATGATGAGGTCCTTCTTGCGGTCGGTGATCGTGATCCGGCCGGCGTCGTCGATCTCGCCGATGTCGCCGGTGTGCAGCCAGCCGTCCTTAAGCACGCGGGCGGTCTCGGCCTCGTTGCGCCAGTAGCCGTGCATCACCAGTTCGCCGCGGACGAGGATCTCGCCATCGGCAGCGATGACCACCTCGGTATCGTCAAGCGCGGGGCCGACCGAATCCATGCGGATGCCCGCCTTGGGCCGGTTGCACGAGATGACCGGCGCCGCCTCGGTCTGGCCATAGCCCTGCAGGAAGGTGACGCCGAGCGACTGGAAGAACAGCCCGACCTCCGGCGTCAGCGGCGCGCCGCCCGACACCATCGCCTTCATCCGGCCGCCGAACTTCTTGGCGATCTTGGGCTTGAACAGCGTCGCCACCAGCAATTGCGCCGGGCGATCGACCAGCCGCAGCGTGCCGCCGTTCGCCCGGGCGCCGACGTCGAGCGCCTTGGCGAGCAGATAGGACGACATCCCGCCCTGTTTCTCGATCGCCTTGCTGATCCGCGTCCGCAGCACCTCGAACAGGCGCGGCACCACGAACATGATCGTCGGGCGGACCTCCTCGATATTCGACGCGAGCTTGTCGAGCCCCTCGGCGTAATAGATCTGGCCGCCGAGCCCGATCGGGAAATGCTGGCCGCCGGTGTGTTCATAGGCGTGGGAGAGGGGGAGGAAGGACAGGAACACCTCGTCGTCCCAGCCGAAATCCTCCGAGATCACGGCCGCGCAGCCCTTGACGTTGTGCAGGATCGCGCCGTGGTGCTGCATGACGCCGCGCGGGGCGCCGCCGGTGCCGCTGGTGTAGATGATGCAGGCGAGGTCGCCGCGCTCGAACGTCGCCGCCGCTGCCGTCACCGCCGGGTCGGTCGGGTGATCCGCGATCAGCGCATGCCAGTTGTGGAAGTCGATGCCGGCGGAGGGTGCGCGGATCGTGTCGATGCCGATCACCGGCTGGCCGCGGTTGGAGCGCAGCACCGCCTGCAACAGCGTCCGCGCCAGCTTGTCCGTCGAGACGATCACCGCGCAGGCGCCCGAATCGGCGATGATATGCGCGTGGTCGCGTTCGGTGTTGGTGATGTAGGTCGGCACCGTGATCGCGCCGGCCGCCATGATCGCGAGGTCGCTGATGCACCATTCGGGGCGGTTCTCGCTGACCAGCATCACCCGGTCGCCCGGCTGGATGCCGATCGCCCGGAGCCCGGCGGCGAGGCTGGCGACCTGTCGCGCCGCCTCCGCCCAGCTGGTCGAAACCCAGGCGCCATCGGTCTTGGCCCAGAGAAACGGCGCGTCGCCCTTCTCGCGTGCCCGGGTGAAGAACATCGTGACGAGATTGGGGAAATGTTCGAGGCTGCGTGGGCGGGACGCCTTGGGGCCGGTCATCATGTCTCTCCTGCCGCGGCGGGCTCATGGCCCGCCGTCGTCGTTCATTCCGAGGGGCGATTGACGACCGGCGCCATCCGCGAGATGTCGCTGATGCTGCCATCCTCGCCGATCGCTACGCCTTCGCTGCGCGGATCGGCGGCGCCGACCCAGCGGCCGCGACGCCATTCGATCGCATTGGCCTTCAGCCCCATCGGCGCGACCTGCACCCGCTCGCCGAGCGCGGTCAGCCCCGCCTGCAACGCGGCGGCGGACGATCCGGCTTCCAGGGTCGCACCCGGGCCGGGCGCGTAGACGAGGCCGAGCGCGATCGATTCCTGCGCCGACAGGTTCCAGTCGAGCACGCCGACCAGTGCCTTGGCGATCTGCGCGATGATCGTCGACCCGCCCGCCGCGCCGACCGCCAGCCGGACCTTGCCGGCGGCATCGTAGACGATCGTCGGCGCCATCGAGCTGCGCGGCCGCTTGCCGCCTTCGACCCGGTTGGCGACCAGATAGCCCGCGTCGACCGGAACGGTGTCGAAATCGGTGAGTTCGTTGTTGAGGACGGTGCCGTCGACGACCAGCCCCGACCCGAACGGCCCCTCGACCGTCGTCGTCACCTCGACGACATTGCCGTCGCGGTCGGCGACGGCGAGGTCGGTGGTGCCGGCGACCTCGCTTACCGGTGCCGGCGTCCGCGCCGGTGCGCCGGGCGGCGTGCCCGCGGCGACGCGCGCCATGGTCGCGGCGGGCGAGATCAGGGCGGAACGCGACGCCAGATAGGCGGGATCGAGCAAGCCCGCGACCGGCACGCGGACGTAATCGGGATCGCCGACGTAGAGGTTGCGATCGGCATAGGCGAGGCGCGAGGATTCGGCGAACAGATGCCAGGCGACGGGCGAATCCTTGCCGAGCTTGCCCATGTCGAACCGTTCGAGCTGCTTCAGGATCATCATCACCGTGACCCCGCCCGACGATGGCGGCCCCATGCCGCAGATCCGGTAGCTGCGGTAGGGCACGCACAGCGGATCGCGCGGCTTGGCATCGTAGCTGGCGAGATCGCCGGTCGTCATCTTCGACGGGTTGCGCGCGGCGCCGTTGACGGCGGCGACCAGCTTCTGCGCCTGCGGGCCGACGTAGAAGCTGTCGGGACCCTGCGCGGCGATCCGCCCGAGCAGCGCCGCCTGCGCCGGATTGCGGACGATGCCGCTGGCGGGGATGTTGAAGGTCGCCTGCGCCTCGGGCGTCAGGTGCCTGCCATAGGAGGCGACCGAATTGCGGAACCGCGGCGTCGCCTGGAAGCCGTCGCGCGCCAGCCGGATCGCGGGTTCGAACAGCCTGGCCCAGGGCAGTCTGCCCGACTGGCGGTGCGCCAGCGCCATGCCGCGCAGCGCGCCCGGTACGCCGACGCTGCGCCCGCCGGGGACCGCCTGCATATGGTCCATCGGCGTGCCGTCGGGGGCGTAGAACCAGCGCGTGTCGGCGGCGGCGGGGGCGGTTTCGCGCGCGTCGATCGTCGTTACCTTGCCCGTCTTCGCCGCATGGCTGACCCAGAAGCTGCCGCCGCCGATCCCCGAACTCTGAGGTTCGACGACGTTGAGCGCCAGCATCGTCGCGATCGCCGCATCCGTCGCGCTGCCGCCCGCCTTCAGGATCTCGACCCCCGCCGCCGATGCGCGCGGATCGGCGGCGCTGACCATGCCGGGGGCTTTGCCGGGCGCGGCGCGGGCCGTCTGCGCGGCGCAGGCGGTGAGCGGCAGCGTCGCGGCGACGAGGGCGATCGACAGGGTCTTCATCGCGGCAAAGCCTAACGGCTGGCCCGGCGAGGGCAACCGATTATGCCGCTACGGCTTCGGCAACATTCGCAAAGCCGTCGCGCGCGAGCCGCGCGTCGAGGTCGCGCAGGATGCGGCGGGGCAGGCCCGGCCCCGCGAACACCAGCGCCGAATAGAGCTGGACGAGGCTCGCGCCCGCCCGGATCCGCGCATAGGCTTCCGCCCCGCTGTCGATCCCGCCCGCGGCGATCAGCGCGATGCTGCCGCCGGCGGCGCTGCGCACGTCCGCCAGCCGCTGGCGCGCGAGCGTGGCGAGCGGTGCACCCGACAGGCCGCCGGTCTCGCCGGCCTCCGGCGCGCGCAGGGCGGGGCGGGAGACGGTGGTGTTGCCCATGATGAGCGCGTCGATCCGGTTGCCGATCGCGGCGCGGACGATGCCGTCGATCGCCGTCGTATCAAGGTCGGGTGCGATCTTGAGGAACAGCGGCGTGTCCCCTCGCGCCGCGGTGCAGGCGGCGAGCAGGTCGTCGAGCGCCGCGCCATGCTGCAGGTCGCGCAGGCCGGGCGTGTTGGGCGAGGAGATGTTGATCGTGACGTAATCGGCGATCGGCGCGGCGGCGGCAACGCCCGCGACATAATCGGCGACGCGGTCCGCGGCGTCCTTGTTGGCGCCGACGTTGATCCCCAGCCGCCCGGTGCCGCGCGTCGCGACCCGCGCCCGCGCCAGCCCCGCTTCGAGCCCGCCGTTGTTGAACCCCATCCGGTTGATGACCGCGCGATCGGCGACCAGCCGGAACAGCCGCGGTTTCGGATTGCCCGCCTGCGGCACCGGCGTCAGCGTCCCCATCTCGACCGCGCCGAAGCCGAGCCCGAACAGGCCCTCGATCGCGACGCCGTCCTTGTCGAGGCCGGCGGCGACGCCGAGCGGGTTGGCGAAGGCGAGCGCACCGATCCGGGTGGCGAGGCGCGGGTTGGCCTTCGCGGCGGGGTAGGGGAGTGCCGCCCGGACCGCCAGCGCCCGCAGCGTGAGGGCATGGGCGCGCTCGGCGTCGAGGGCGAAGAGGAGCGGGCGGAGGGCGTAGGACATGGGCGCGCCCATCGCATTGCGGTCGACGAAGGTCAAAGCGCGGCGTCGTTTCGCCTTGGTCACCCCCTTTCGTAACACCTCTTCGTCATCCCCGCGCAGGCGGGGATCCATATACGCCACTGTATCATACGCCACTGTATCGGCGTGGGCGCAGCGTCAGCGTGTATGGATCCCCGCCTGCGCGGGGATGACGGCAGGAGGGTTGTCGGCGTCGCCATCACCCCCGCCGATTGCCCCCGCACCTTGACCGCAGCGCACAAAAGCCTATCTGGCAATCGGATCGAATTGATCCGATTTGCGAATTGCTCGCAACAACTGATCCGGAGCCGATGCGTCTCAGCAGCCTAGCCGATTATGCGGTCGTGATGATGTCCGCCGCCGCGCGCCATTGCGGCGGCGAGGCGCGACTCAATGCGACGCTGCTCGCTGAGGAGACCGGCGTGCCGCTGCCGACCGCGCAGAAGCTGGTCAGTCGGCTGTCTGCGGCCGGGCTGATCGAGAGCGCGCGCGGCACCGGCGGCGGCTTCCGCCTCGCGCGGCCGGCGGCGGCGATCAGCCTCGCCGACATCATCGAGGCGGTCGAAGGGCCGATCCAGATGACCTCCTGCGTCGAGGGCAGCCGCCACGATTGTGCGATCGAGGGCAATTGCCAGGTCCGCCCCCATTGGGGCGTGGTCAACGAAGCGGTCCGCGGCGCGCTCGCCGGCGTGTCGCTCGCCCGCCTTTCCCGCGCGCCCGCTCCGACCCACGATATCGTGTCCAGCCCCATTCCCGCCCTTCTCGGCGAACAGGTGTAACCATGGCGACCAAGAACGCAGAGGCCTATGCGGCCGTCTCCAAGACCTACGAATGGGGCTTTTCGTCCGATATCGAACAGGATTTCGCACCCAAGGGCCTGAACGAGGACACCGTCCGCTATATCAGCGCCAAGAAGGGCGAGCCGGAATGGATGCTCGACTGGCGTCTGAAGGCGTTCCGCCTGTGGCAGACGATGGAGGCGCCGGACTGGGCCAAGCTCAACGTGCCGCCGATCGACTATCAGGACGCCTATTATTACGCCGAGCCCAAGGCGAAGCCCAAGCTCGGCAGTCTCGACGAGGTCGATCCGGAGATCCTGCGCGTCTACGAGAAGCTCGGCATTCCGATCGCCGAGCAGAAGATGCTCGCCGGTGTCGAGGATCTCGACGCGGAGGGTAATCCCAAGCGCCGCGTCGCGGTGGATGCGGTGTTCGACAGCGTCTCGGTCGCCACCACCTTCCGCAAGGAGCTGGAGGCCGCCGGCGTCATCTTCCGCTCGATCAGCGAGGCGATCAAGGAATATCCCGACCTCGTTCGCAAGTGGCTGGGCAAGGTCGTGCCGCAGCGCGACAATTATTTCGCGACGCTGAACTCGGCGGTCTTCAGCGACGGCACCTTCGTCTACATTCCCGAGGGCGTGCGCTGCCCGATGGAGCTGTCGACCTATTTCCGCATCAACGCGGAAAACACCGGCCAGTTCGAACGCACGCTGATCGTCGCCGACAAGGGGAGCTACGTCTCTTACCTCGAAGGCTGTACCGCGCCGATGCGCGACGAGAACCAGCTTCACGCTGCGGTGGTCGAGCTGGTCGCGATGGACGATGCCGAGATCAAATATTCGACCGTCCAGAACTGGTATCCGGGCGACGAGAACGGCGTCGGCGGCATCTACAATTTCGTCACCAAGCGCGCGCTGTGCCAGGGTCGGAACAGCAAGGTATCGTGGACGCAGGTCGAAACCGGCTCGGCGATCACCTGGAAATACCCCAGCTGCGTGCTCGCGGGCGAGAACAGCGTCGGCGAATTTTATTCGGTGGCGGTGACCAACAACCGCCAGCAGGCCGACACCGGCACCAAGATGATCCACCTCGGCAAGGGATCGCGCTCGACGATCGTGTCGAAGGGGATCAGCGCCGGCCGCTCGGACAACACCTACCGCGGCCTCGTCCGCGTCGGCCCGACCGCGGAGAACGTCCGCAACTTCACGCAATGCGATTCGCTGCTGCTTGGTGATCAATGCGGCGCGCATACCGTGCCGTATATCGAGGTGAAGAACCCCTCGGCGCAGATCGAGCACGAGGCGACCACGTCGAAGATCAGCGAGGACCAGCTCTTCTACGCGATGTCGCGCGGATTGGATCAGGAGGCCGCGGTCGCCCTGATCGTCAACGGCTTCGCCCGCGAGGTGCTGCAACAGCTGCCGATGGAATTCGCGGTCGAGGCGCAGAAGCTGCTGGGGATCAGCCTCGAAGGCTCGGTCGGGTGATTAGGCCGATCGCCGTGGCGTTGTTGGCAGTGGCGCAGGCGCCGCCCGCCGATGAGATCAGCGTCGTCGGCAGACGGCTTCGCAAGCTGCAACTGGATTTGAATATCGACGCCGGGCAATTGCGCGGCTGTCGAGCGCGGGTGTCGAGCGGCGATCGATTTATCGATGAAGCGGCCTGCTCGGCTGCGCGCATCTGTGTCGGCAGACGTTCCGTCGCCCGCACCGGATTGCTGACCTGCATTAACGAAGGCGTCTTCGCAGCCGTGGCTCGCGATCGTGCCAAGGAAGAAAGCCGCAATGCTCAAGATTGAAAACCTCCACGCCGAGATCGACGGCAAGCCGATCCTCAAGGGCCTCAGCCTCACCGTGAACGCGGGCGAGATCCACGCGATCATGGGCCCGAACGGTGCGGGCAAGTCGACGCTCGGCTATGTCCTCGGCGGCCGCCCCGGCTATGAGGTGACCGAAGGCTCAATCACCTTCGACGGGCAGGACCTGCTCGAACTCGCGCCCAACGAACGCGCCGCGGCGGGGGTGTTCCTCGGCTTCCAGTATCCGGTCGAGATTCCCGGCGTGAGCAACGTTCAGTTCCTGCGCGAGGCGCTCAACGCCCAGCGCGGCACGCGCGACGAAAAGCCGCTGTCGGGCGCCGAATTCCTCAAGCTCGCGCGCGAGGAAGCGCGCAAGCTCGATATGGATGCCGAGATGCTCAAGCGCCCGGTCAACGTCGGCTTTTCCGGCGGCGAGAAGAAGCGCAACGAGATGGTGCAGATGGGCGTCGTCAACCCGAAGTTCGCGATCCTCGACGAAACCGACAGCGGCCTCGACATCGACGCGCTGCGCATCGTCGGCGACGGCATCAACCGCATCATGCGCGCCCCCGACAAGGCGGTGCTGCTCATCACGCACTATCAGCGCCTGCTGGACTATGTGCAGCCCGACTTCGTCCACGTGCTGGCGGACGGCCGCATCGTCCGCTCCGGCGGCGCCGACCTCGCGCATGAATTGGAGCGCGAGGGCTATGCGGGGGTGACGGCGTGATCGGTTTTCACGCGAAGGCGCGAAGCCGCGAAGAGGGTGTGGCCCTTGGCAGGTCGTTGGGCATGATCGAGAAGATTTTTGTTCGCGCGGAGGCGCGGAGGCGCGGAGATGGCGTGGCGGAAGGCTTGCTCCCGTCGATCATCGCCAACGATTTTTGCAGTACGCTGACGCGCACGAAGCAGCCCCGCGCCGCAGGCGCCATCACATCTTCTCCTCTTCTTCTCCGCGCCTCCGCGCCTCCGCGCGAACAAAATCCTTCTTCTCTTCGCGTCTTCGCGCCTTCGCGTGAATCCATCTTGCAGCGAGCCGCCGCATGACCGCCGTCCTCGATCTTCCCACCACCCGCGAGGAAGCCTTCCGCTGGGCCGACATGCCCGCGCTGCAAGCCGCCCGCGTACTGACGCCCCGATCGGCCGCGGTGCCGGATGCAATCCTCCCCGACGCGGCGAGACTGGTGTTCGTCGATGGTTGTCTCATTGACCATCTAAGCCGCCCCGGCGACCTCGCCATCGCTCCGACAACCGTCAGCAGCGATCACGCGCTCGCCCGCCACGCCGCGGGCCAGGGCCATGCGATCACGCTCGCCCCGCGCACCGTCACCCGAATCGAGATCGCCCGCGTCAACGCCGGCGAGGACAGCCACACGCCCCTCGTCATCACGCTCGGCGACGACGCCGTGCTGACGCTGGTCGAGAGCTTCACCGGCGCCGGCTGGACCAACACGCTGACCCGATTCGAGCTGGGGCAGGGCGCCCGCGTCATGCGCGCCGTCCGCATCGTGCAAGACGCCGGCTTCGTCTCGACCCGCGACGAGGTGGCGATATCCGAAGCCGCCAGCTTCGTTTCGGTCGCGCTCGGCGCCACCGCGGCGGGCACACGGCTCGACGCGGCGCTGACGCTGAACGGGGACGGCGCCTATGCCGAACTCGGCGGCGCGCTGCTGACCCGCAACGACCAGCGCCAGGAATGCGCGGTCCGCGTCCGCCACGCCCACCCCAACGGCCAGTCGCACCAGCTGTGGCGTGCGGTCGCTGCGGATCGCTCGACCGTCAGCCTCGCCGCTGCGGTCGAGGTCGCGCGCGACGCGCAGAAGACCGATGGCGAACAGTCGCTGCGCGGCCTGCTGCTCCAGCGTACTGCGACGGTGAACCTCAAGCCCGAGCTCGAGATCTTCGCCGACGACGTGAAATGCGCGCATGGCGCGACGGTCGGCGAACTCGACGCGCGCGCGCTGTTCTACATGCAGAGCCGCGGCATCCCCGCCGCGCGCGCCAGGGCGCTGCTGACGCGTGCGTTCGTCGCCGATGCGATCGACCGGATCGCCCATGAAACCGTGCGGGAGGCGTTCGCCGCCGATGCCGACGCGTGGCTGGACGGGGCTTTGTGACCACCACCGAAACCCCGCTCGACGCGCTCGCCGATTTCCCGGCCATCCCGCAGGACTGGGCGTATCTCGACACCGCCGCCACCGCGCAGAAGCCGCAGGTCGTCATCGATGCGATCACGCGCGGCTATGCCGAAACCTATGCCACCGTCCATCGCGGCGTCTACCAGCGCAGCGCCGACATGACGCTCGCCTATGAGGCCGCCCGCGGCAAGGTCGCACGCTTCATCGGTGCGACGACGCCGGACGAGATCGTTTTCGTGCGAGGCGCGACCGAAGCGATCAACCTCGTCGCGCACAGCTGGGCAACGACGCAGCTCAAGGCCGGCGACCGCATCCTGCTGTCGATGCTGGAGCACCACAGCAACATCGTGCCGTGGCAGATGGCGGCGGAGCGCGTCGGCGCGGCGATCGACGTCGTGCCGCTGACCGCGGACCATCGCATCGACCTCGATGCGATGGAAGCGATGCTGACCGAGCGCCACAAACTGGTCGCGCTGGCGCATGTCTCGAACGTGCTCGGCTCGGTCCTCGATGCGAAGCGGGCGACCGATCTGGCGCACCGCGTCGGCGCGAAGATCCTGCTCGACGGCTGTCAGGCGGTGCCGCGCATCGCCGTCGACGTCGCCAAAATCGGTTGCGATTTCTACGTCTTCTCCGGTCACAAGCTGTACGGCCCGACCGGGATCGGCGTGCTGTGGGGCCGGGGCGAGCTGCTGGCGCAGATGCCCCCCTGGCAGGGCGGCGGATCGATGATCGACCGCGTCAGCTTCGCGCGCACCACCTACGCGCCCCCGCCGGGCCGCTTCGAGGCGGGAACGCCGCATATCGTCGGCGGCCTCGGCCTCGCCGCGGCGATCGATTACGTCGAAGGGATCGGCATCGATCGCATCCATGCGCACGAAGCCGCGCTGGTCCGTGACGCCCGTGCCGCACTCTCGTCGCTCAATTCGGTCCGCCTGTTCGGACCGGAGGACAGCGCCGGCATCGTCAGTTTCGAGGTTCGGGGGGTGCATCCGCACGATGTCGGCACCATCTTGGACGAGGGCCGGGTGGCGATCCGCGCCGGGCATCATTGCGCGCAGCCGCTGATGGAGGCGCTGGGCATCGATGCCACCGCGCGGGCGAGCTTCGCGGTCTATAATGGGCCGCAGGATATCGAGGCGCTGGTCCGCGGCGTCGAACGGGTAACGAGGATTTTCGGATGAGCGATACGATCCGTGTCGAGGAAGTGGAGGCGGTCACCCCGCCGCCCAGGGCGCGCGTCGAGGATGCGGCGGATGCCCAGACGGCGTCCGGGCGCGAACGCGACTATCTGTCGGGCTTCCTCCAACAACAGCCGCAGGGCGATGCCCCCGGCGAACCCGGCGGCGCGCTCTATGAGGCCGTCATCGACGCGCTAAAGGAAATCTACGACCCGGAAATCCCGGTCAACATCTACGACCTCGGCCTGATCTACGGTGTCGAGGTCAGCGCGGAGGGGCAGGCGGTCGTCACGATGACGTTGACCACGCCGCATTGCCCGGTCGCCGAATCGATGCCCGCCGAGGTCGAGATGCGCGTCGCCGCGGTGCCGGGCATCGCCTTCGCCGACGTCAACCTGATCTGGGACCCGCCCTGGGACCCGCAGAAGATGTCGGACGAGGCCAAGCTCGAACTGGGGATGCTGTGATGGCCACCACCTTGCGCCAGCGCCCTGCGCCGCTGATCCTCACCGCCGCGGCGGATGCGCGGATCGCCGACCTGATGGCGCGTGCGCCGGAAGGGGCGATCGGCGTCAAGCTGTCGACGCCGCGCCGCGGCTGTTCGGGCCTCGCCTATTCGGTCGATTACGTCACCGAAGCGAAGCCGTTCGACGAGCGTATCGAGACGCCGGGCGGCACCCTGTTCGTCGACGGCGGGTCGATCCTCTACCTCGTCGGATCGACGATGGACTGGATCGAGGACGATTTCACCGCCGGCTTCGTCTTCGCCAACCCCAACGCCAAGGGCGCCTGCGGCTGCGGCGAGAGCTTCACGGTGTAACGACGCCGTCGAAGGGGACCGCCTACAGGTCCTTGCCGTAGACGTTGTAGACCTTGTTCACCCGGCTATCGATCGTCTCGGCGATCGAGCGCATCCCCTGATTGTCGTCGAGGATCCAGCCGATCTCGCCGCGGCTCGCGCCATAATGCGCGACCGAGGCGCGGCGGATATATTCGATCATCATGAAGGCCAACTGGCTCGCCATCCGCGACGCCTGCAATTCCTTGACCACGCCCATCAGCGGCACGCGCATCGTCCGCACCTTCGGTTTACGCAGCCAGAGCAGCAGCTTCGCCCAGCCGAACGGCAGCAGCGAACCATTGAGCGGCTTCAGCGGCTCGTTGAGGTCGGGCAGGGTAATCATGAACGCGACCGGCTTGCCGTCCAGTTCGGCGATGCGGATCAGGTCGTTGAACACGATCGGCTTCAGCTTGACGCCGACGTCCTTGATCTCGGGCGGGGTGAGGGGGACGAAACCCCAATTGTCGCTCCACGCATCGTTGAGGATCGACAGGATGATCGCCGCCTCTTCCGCAAACTTGCGCTTGTCGACCTCGCGCACGACGATCCGCGGGTTGTTTTCGCCCGAGCGGATGATCCGCTTCACGATCGGCGGAAACTCCTGCGTGATGTCGAGTTCATAGGTGAACAGCTGTTTCACCGTTGCGTAGCCGGCGCGCTCGATCCAGCCCTGATACTCGGGCTTGGCATGGCCCATCATGATCGTCGGCGCATGGTCGTGGCCCTGCACCAGCAGCCCCGGCTCCTCCCAGATCGACTGCGAGATCGGGCCGAGCGCCCGCGTCATGCCCTGTTCGCGGAGCCAGCCCTCGGCCTTCGCCAGCAGCGCCACGAAGATTTCCTCGCGCTCGGCATCCATCAGCCCCCATTGGCCGACGCCGGGACCGAAGCCCTGTTCGACCGGCATCGTCAGTGCCAAGGTATCGATATGCGCGGAGATGCGCCCGACGATCCGTCCGCCCTCATGCGCCAGGAAAAGCTGGGCCTTCGCATGGCTGTACCAGCCGTTCTTCTCGGGCGTGAGCAGCCCCAGCGCCTCGCCCTTCAGCGGCGGCACCCAGGCCGGATCGTCCTTGTAGAGTCGGAACGGCAGGTCGACGAACGCCTTGCGCTCGCGCTTGGTGGTGACGGGCGTGATCGTCAGGTCGCTCAATTCGGGCCTCCCATTTGGCCTGCGATCTAGCACGCCCCAGCGGCGAAGCGAGTGACGATTCCGTCATCTGTGATCGGAACGTTGCCGCGGCGTGCAACCGCGCCGACCTGTAAATGCCACGCTGTCGCCACTATCTGGGGGCAATGGAACAGGCCATGGAACACTCGCTGACCCTATCGCGCGCGACCGCTGCGGCGGATGCGCAGGCACGCGCGCCGCGCCAGCGCATCGCCGACGACAAGGCGATGCTGCGCACGGCCGCCGAACTGACCCGCGACCTGATCGCGCCGCGTCCCGGCATCTACTGGGCCGACCTGATCGCCTCGGCACTGGTCGGTTACGGCGCGCTCGCGGTGGCGGTGACGGTGCAGGGGACGGGCTGGGTGGTGCTCGCCGCGCTCGTGTCGGCGCTCGCGCTGTACCGCGCGCTGAGCTTCATCCACGAAGTCAGCCATATGAAGCACAGCGCGCTGCCGCGCTTCCGCGGCCTGTGGAACGTGCTGGTCGGCGTGCCGATGCTGGTGCCGAGCTTCATGTACGAAGGGGTGCACAACCTCCACCACGCCAAGACGCGCTATGGCACGTCGGAAGACCCCGAATATCTGCCGCTCGCGCTGATGAAGCCTTGGACGCTGCCGGCGTTCGTCGTCATCTCCGCGCTGGCGCCGGTCGGATTGCTGATCCGCTATGCGATCCTGTCGCCGCTGTCGCTGCTATCGCCGAAGCTGCGCACGATCGTGATGGAGCGCTATTCGGCGCTGGCGATCAACCCGTCGTTCCGGCGCCGTGCGCCCGAGGGGGCGGCGCGCACGATGTGGAACCGCGTCGAGGCCGCCGCGAGCCTGTGGGCGATCGCGGTCGTCGGGCTGACCGCGACCGGTGTGTTTCCGCTGCGCAGCGTGCTGATCGCCCTAGGCGTCGGTTCGGCGGTCGCCGTGGTCAATCAGGTGCGCACGCTCGTCGCGCATCTGTGGGAGAATGACGGCGAGGCGATGTCGGTCACCGCGCAATATCTCGATTCGGTCAACGTGCCGCCGCCGTCGCTGCTGCCCGCACTATGGGCGCCGGTCGGGCTGCGCTATCACGCGCTGCACCATCTGCTGCCGAGCCTGCCCTATCACGCATTGGGCGAGGCGCACCGCCGCCTCACCGCGGCGCTCGATCAGGCCTCGCCCTATCACAAGGCGAGCTATGCCGGCCTGCCCGGGCTGGTGAACAAGATCGTACGGAGCACCTTGGTCGCCCGCTGACATCCGGATCGGCGCGGCCTGTCGGTCGCCGATCGGTTTAACAGGGGCTACCCCTGTCTCACAGGTAGGGGGCGGGCGACGTTGGACGAACCCGGCCTTCCGTTCGCTCTGAACCTGCCGACGGCTGGCTTTTCCACGCTGACCAGGGGCCTGTCGTCCTCCTTGGCGGAGACGCGGAAACGATAGGCGGGAATAGTTTCCGCTCAGGCGTTCATGTGTCCATGTTGCCCGCACCGACGAAGCGCGCGGGCCCTATTCCTCGGTCCGGATCAGCACCGCCTCGCCGATCAGCAGGAACAGCAGGAATGGCGCCCAGGCGGCGAGGAACGGCGGGTAGGCACCCAGATTGCCCATCGCCAGCGCAAAATTGTCCGCGACGAAATAGGCGAAGCCCAGCGCCATGCCGATCACGGCGCGCACGAACAGTTGCCCCGATCGGGCGATGCCGAACGCCGCGACCGCGCCGAGCAACGGCATCAGCACCGCCGACAGCGGCCCCGAGAATTTGTGCCACAAGGTGCCCTCGAGCGACTTGGTCGGCCGGCCCGCGTCGCGCAGGTCGCCGATCGCCGCCGCCAGCGCGGTGAAGTCGAGCCCCTCGGGATTGACCTTGCCGAGCGTAAACTGGTCGGGTCGCACCCCCGGCGCGACCTTGACCGTGCCGAGGCTGGAGAGCCGGCCGGTCGCGACGTCGAAGCGGGTGGCGGGGCCGATCGCCCAGCCGTCGCCGGCATGGCGGCCCTGCGGCGCGCGGATGATCGCTACCAGCTCGCCACCGGTCCGGTCGTAGACGGTGACGGTGCCGAGCCGGGTCTGCTCGCCGCGCCCGCGCACCTGCTGCACCGCGATCAGGTCGTCGCCGTCGCGTACCCAAACGTTGGTCCGCTCGCCGCGGTCGATCGGCAGCGGGCCGTAGTCGACGTCCTTCCATTGATCGAGCGTCGCGGTGGCGCGGGTGACGATCCGTTCGTTGAAGACGAAGCTGACGGCGGCGACACCGAGGCTGGCGACCAGCAGCGGCGCGAGCACCTGATGCGCCGACAGCCCGGCCGCCTTCAATGCGATGACCTCGCTGTTCTGGTTCATCGTGATGAGCGTCAGGATCGTGCCGAGCAGCACGGAGAAGGGGAGGAGGAAGGCGACGATCTGCGGCGCGCGCAGTCCGACATATTCCCATACCTGCGACTGGGTGTTGCCCGGATGCGCGAGGATCGCACCCGATTCGCTGAGCAGGTCGAGCGTCTGGAGGATCAGCAGCAGCGCGGCGAGCAGGCCGAACGTGCGCACCAGGAACATCCGGCCCATGTAGATCGCGACGGTGCGCGACGGGAAGAAGCTGGTCATGCCGCAGCCCCCTTCTTGCGGCCGCGGCCGGGCAGGTAACGGGTCAGCAGCTTGGCGACCTTCGAGAAGGCGCGCTCGAGCGCGCCGATCGGCTGGCCGCCGGGGACATAGGCGATCTGATAGTACATCCAGAGGATGATCCCGGCAAAGATGCAGAACGGGACCCAGAGGGCGATCAGCGGATCGATCCGCCCGAGTTCGCCGATCGACGCGGCATATTCGTTCACCTTGTGATAGGCGACGATCATCACGATCGCGAGGAACACGCCGAAGCCGGAATTGGACCGCTTCGGCGGCACGCCCAGTGCGATCGCGAGCAAGGGCAGCAGGAACATCGTCGCCACCTCGACCAGGCGGAAATGAAATTCCGACCGGCTGCTGTCGCGCTGTTCCTCGCTGGGCGAAGCGCGGCCCAGCCTGGCCAGCTCGGGCAGGGTGAATTCGAGGTTGCGGCCGCCGCGCGACCGGAAATTTTCATAGCGCGGCAGCGGGATCGGCAGATCGTGGCTGGTAAAGGTCAGCACCCGCGGCACCGCGAAATTGGGCGCCTTGTGGACCAGCGTGCCCTTGGTCAGGCGAAAGATGATCGTGTTAGGATCATCGGTCGCGAGGAACTGGCCCGATTGCGCGGTGACCGAATAGCTCGTGCCCTTGTCGTTATAATAAACGAAGATGCCGTCGAGCTTGCGGCCCTTGTCGTGGCTCTGCTCGATGCGCAACGTCATGCGGTCGCCGAAATGGGTGAATTCGCCGACCTTGATCGACGCGCCCAGCGCGCCGGTGCGCAATTCGAAGCGCAGCTGCTCGTAATAATAGCGCGCCTGCGGCTGGACGAAGCCGACGATCGCGATGTTGAGCGCGGCGAGGATGAGCGCGTACATGAAGGGGACGCGCAGCATCCGGGTATAGCTGACCCCGACCGCGCGCAGCACGTCGAGTTCGGAATTGGCGGCGAGCCGGCGGAACGCCAGCAGGATGCCGAGCAGCAGCCCGATCGGGATGCCGAGGCCGAGATATTCGGGCAGCAGGTTGGCGAGCATCCGCCACACGACGCTGATCGGGCCGCCTTCGGTCGCGACGAAGTCGAACAGTCGCCGGATACGGTCGAGCACCAGCAGCATGGCGGCGATCGTCAGCGTCGAAAACAACGGCAGCGCGATCAGCCGGGCCATGTAGCGGTCGAGGGATGTCATGCGGGAAGGGGCTCGGGCCGGGATAAGAAGCGACCGGTATAGGCGCAGGGCGGGCGGGCGTCAGCTAGAAAAGCCGTGCTATTCCGCTGCGATCTGCTGCGGCGGTGCGGGTCGGTCCTCGGCCATCGCGCGGCCGATCGCGCGCTCAAGTCCGACGAGCGTGAACGGCTTGCGCAGCAGCTGGTGCGCGCCGAACTCGCTCGCATTCGCCTCGCCGGCAAAGCCGGTGACGAACAGCACCGCGATATGCGGATATTGCGGGCCGAGGCTGGCGATCATCTCCGGCCCGGTCTGCCCCGGCATCAGCACGTCGGAGATGATGAGGTCGATGTCGTCATGCGCGGCGAGCAGGCCGGCCGCCCTCTCCGGCGCGTCGCAGCCGATGCCGTGATGGCCCAGCTCCTCCAGCGCGCCCAGCGTCGCGGTCAGCACCCGCGGATCGTCCTCGACGACGAGTACGCGCAGCCCCGCGGCGGCTGGCTCCGGCGGCGCGATATCGACCACGGCGGTGCGGCCGGTGCCGTCGGCCGCGGTGTCGCGCGGCAGGTAGAGCGTCACCGTCGTGCCCCGACCGGGGGCGGTGTCGATCGTGATCGCACCCAGCAACTGGCGGACGAGCGCGAAGATTTGGCTGAGCCCCAGCCCGGTGCCCTTGCCCGCTTCCTTGGTGGTGAAGAAGGGTTCGTAGACGCGCTCGACCACGTCGGGGGTCATGCCGGCGCCGTCGTCGGCTACCGCCAGCGTGACATATTCGCCCGCGGAGCATTGGTCGACCTGATGCTCGGCCAGCGTCGCGGTGCCGGTCGCGATCACCAGCCGGCCGCGGCCGTTCATCGCGTCGCGGGCGTTGACGGCGAGGTTGAGCACCGCATTCTCGAGCTGGACGCGGTCCGCCCGCACCTGCCAGCCGCGCGCATCGTCGCGGGTGACGACGGTGATCGCATCGCCCAGCGTCCGGTCGAGCAACTCGGACATGCCCGATACCAGCTGTGCGGCCGCGATCGCTTCGGGTTTCAAGGATTCCTCGCGGCTGAAGGCGAGCAGGCGGCGGGTGAGCGCGGCGGCGCGGTTGGCGCCGTCGGTGGCATTGTCCAGATGCCGCGTCACCGCCGCGGGATCGACCGCGACCGACCGTTTGGCAAGTTCGAGTCCGCCCAGAACTACTGCCAGCATGTTGTTGAAATCATGCGCGATGCCGCCGGTCAGCTGGCCGACCGCCTCCATCTTCTGCACCTGCCGCAGCTTGGCTTCCTGGACGCGCAGTTCGTCGGTCGCCTGCGTCACCGCGGCGGACAGTTCCTCGGCGCGCTCGCGTTCGGCATCGGCCTCGGCACGGGCGAGGGCGCGTTCGCCGACCGCCTGCAGCGTGAACCAGCCGAGCACCAGAGCGCCCAGCACGATCAGCACGCCGAAGATCGCGAGCACGCCGGCGATCCGGCTCGACCGGTCGACGGTGCGCATCGCGTCCGCGGTGCGCGCATCGAGCAAGGCGCGTTCGCCCGAGATGATCTCGTCCAGCGTCCGGTCGATCGCGGTGAGCGTCGGCGACGAGCGCGATGCATAATAGCGCGCCAGCGCCTGGCTGTTCTTGCCATAGGTGGTGCTGAGCGCGGTCAGCGACAGCTCCTCGCCGCGCCGCATATAGGCGTTGCGCAACTGGGCGACGCGCGCGCTCTGCTCGCCTGTCGCGCGCGTCAGCCGTTCCAGCCGGCCGAGCTGCGTGCCCGCCAGCCGCCATTGGTCGAAATAGATCTGGCCGAGCGCCTGCTGACCCTTGCCGCTGATGACGTAGCGGCCCAGCGACGCCTCAGACCGCGCGATCGTCCCCGACACGGTGCGCGCGAGGATCATCACGTCGTAGCTGTGCGCCTGTGCCTGCAGCGCGCGGTCGCGTTGGCGGTTCGCCTCGCCCAGCGTCAGGATGAGCGCGACCAGCACCACCGCGCCGAGCAGACCCATCACGACCAGCGTAATCATCCGCCAGGCCGCGTCGCCTCCCGGGGCCCCCCCCGGGACCGTCTCGGCGTCATCCCGCATCACGGCAGCGATGCTAACGCGTTTCGCTACGCCTGGAAAGCGCCTGCGGGAAGCGTCAGCCGATCGCGCCCACGGCCTGTCCCGCAGCGCGGAAATGCGCGAGCACCGTATCGAGCTGCGCGCTGCTATGCTCCGCGCACAGCGAGCAGCGCAGCAGAAAGGTGCCGGCCGGCGTCGCGGGCGGGCGCGCCATGTTGACGTAGACGCCCGCCTCCAGCAGCCCCTGCCACATCGCGACCGCCTGTTGCTGGTCGTCAAGGATCACCGCGACGATCGCGCTGTCGGGCGCCTCGGTGCCGAGTCGGAACCCCATCGCCTTGAGCCCGCCGTGCAACTGGCGCGCGTTCGCCCACAGTTGCGCGCGCTTGGCATGCGCGGTCTTCAGCTTGCGGATCGACGCGGCGGCGGTGGCGACCACCGACGGCGGCAGGCTGGCGGTGAAGATGTACGGGCGGCAGGCGAGGCGGATCGCCTCGAACTTCGGATGGTTCGACACGCAGAAACCGCCGACCGTGCCGACCGATTTGGAGAAGGTGCCGACGACGAAATCGACGTCCGCCTCCAGTCCCTGTGCCTCGTACACGCCGCGGCCGTTGGGGCCATAGAAGCCCATCGAATGCGCCTCGTCGCTCAGCACCATCGCGCCGTGCTTCTTGGCGACCGCGACCATCTCCCTGAGCGGCGCGATATCGCCGAGCATCGAATAGACGCCCTCCAGCACGACCAGCTTGGCCGGCTCCTTGGGCAGGCGACCGAGCCGCTTGTCGAGGTCCTCGACGCTGTTGTGGCGGAAGCGGACGATCTCGGCATTGCCCTGCTGGCAGCCGTCGTAGATCGACGCATGGCTGTCGGCATCGAGGATGACGTACTCGCCCTTGCCGGCCAGCGTCGAGATCATGCCGAGGTTGGCCATATAGCCGGTCGAGAAAACGATCGCGCCGGTCGTGCCATAGAATTCGCGCAGTGCCGCCTCGGCGTCCATATGGTCGCGGAAGGTGCCGTTGAGCATGCGGCTGCCGTTGGTGCCGGAGCCGAACTGGTCGAGCGCGGCATGACCGGCGGCGATCACGTCGGGGTCGAAGGTCATGCCCATGTAATTGTAGGTGCCGAGCAGGATCGTGTCGCGACCGGCGATCACCGCCTCGGTCGGGGACTTCACCTGATCCATCACGATCGCGAACGGATCGGTGACGCCGGTGTCGATCAGCGCCTGGCGTTCGGCGATCAGCGCGTCGAACTTGCTCATCAGGTCGCGTTCGGGCGCGATCGCCGGGGGATCGACGGGAAGCGCCTCGGCCTGCAGTCCGGTCTCGGTCATGTCAGCCCTTCAGTTTCTCGACGGCGTCGGTCAGCTGGCCGATATTCTCGATCTCGGCCTGCATGTTCATCGTGATGATGATCTCGAATTCGTCCTCGATCGCCGCGACGAAGTCCATCACGGTCAGGCTGTCCCATTCGAGGTCGCCCTGGAAGGTGGTGGTTTCGGTCAGCGCGACGCCCTTCTTGTTGAAGGGTTCGATCTGCGCCTTGATGGTGTCGAGGATCTGGGTGCGGTCGGTCATGATGCTTATCCGTCTGACGGCCAAATACGGCAGGGTTGCGGCGCTATAGCAGCCCGTTGGCGCGATACCATCGCGCGGTTGCGGCCAGCCCCTCCGCTAGCGGGATCGCCGGGACCCATAAGGCGGGCGGCGGACGGCGGGCGGGATCGGCGGCCCAGTCGGGGTGGACCAGATAGGACACCCGGTCCTGCGTCAGCCGCGCGCCGTCGCCGCGCAGCCGCCGGTCGATGCGCGCGCCGGCCGCGAGCAGCGCGCGGGGCAGGTGGATGGCCAGCACGCGCCGGCCGACCGCCGCGCCGATCGCCCGATGGAAGGCGCGGTGGCTCCACGCTAGCCCGTCGTCGACCTCGTAGGTCGCACGGTCGGCTGCGTTGTCCGCGAGGATCAGCAGCAGTCGCGCCAGATCGTCGACATGGACCAGTCCGACCTTGCCCGGCGGCGGCATCAGCGCCAGTCCGTAGCGCGCGACGCGAAAGATATCGCGCATGTCCATGTCGCCGGGGCCGTAGACGCCGCTCGGGCGGACGATCGTCCAGTCGAGCCCGCTGTGCTCGACCAGGGCCTCCGCCGCCGCCTTCGACCAGCCGTAATTGGACAATTGTGGTTCGCGCGCGGAAAGCGACGAGACATGGACGAAGCGGTCGACGCCCGCCTGCACGGCGGCGGCGAGCATGGCGCGCGTGCCATCGATGTTGCCCGTGGCGAAACCGGCGCGGTCGCGGGCGTTCACGACTCCGGCGACATGGACGATCGCATCGGCGCCGGTGGCAAGCCGTGCGAGGCTGTCGGGGCGATCGAGCGCACCCTCGATCCACGTCACGCCATCGCGCGGCGGCTGCGCGCGGCGGGTGAGGGCGCGGACCTGGTGTCCCGCGGCCAGCGCCCGCGCGACGAGCGCGCCGCCGACGAAACCGGTCGCGCCGGTGATGGCGAGTATGGTCATGCCCGTCCGGTCGCCCGGGCATTACCGTTGTCCGCGCGCCGGCGGGGAACGGGGATCGCAAACGTCAGTGCCCGAACCGTAAGGCCAGCCAGTCTGGATCCCCGCCTGCGCGGGGATGACGGCCTCTTGATTGCCGTTGCCAGCGTAACACCCGCGCCCCGCACGGCGCGTAGCCAGCGAGCATCGCCCGCTCGCCCGGCTGCAAGGCGAACGGCCACGCGGCCGCGTCGCCGCACCTCCCGGCCTGCAGTTCCCCGGCGAAGGGCGGGGGCCAGGTGGGAAACCTTGGTTAATAGAGCCGCGACGGCACCCGAATCAGGCCCTGGCCGTCGCCGGGGAACCGAAACCCCCGACGTCATCACACCAGCGCCAGATGGTTGCGATGCACCAGCGCCGCGCGCGGTGCATAGCCGAGGATCGCCGCCTGCTCGTCCGACCGGGTGCCGATCAGTCGCACGGCTTCGCCGGCATCATATTCGGACAAGCCGCGCGCGAGCAGGCCGTCCGGCCCCGCGATCGTCACGAGATCGCCGCGCGCGAACCCGCCCTCGATTCGCGTCGCGCCGGCTGCAAGCAGGCTGCTGCCCGCCGCCAGCGCCCGCGCCGCGCCGGCATCGACGTGGATCGCGCCCTTTGCAGTCAGCCCGCCCGCCAGCCACGCCTTGCGCGCCGGTGCTGCGCGTTCCGCCACGAACATCGTATGGCGTTGCTCGCCGGACAGCGGATGGTCGAGCCGCCCGCTCGCGATCGCCAGATTCGCGCCGGCGCCGGTCGCGATCCGCGCCGCGGCGATCTTCGACACCATCCCGCCCGACCCCATGCCGGATGCTGATCCGGCATCCGCCATCCCCGCCACCGCGTCGATCCGCTCGACCGTCGCGATATGCCGCGCCGCCGGATGGGTGTGCGGGTTGGCGTCGTACAGCCCGTCGACGTCGGACAGCAGCGTCACGCCCTGCGCGCCGGCCGCCTGCGCGACGCGCGCGGCGAGCCGGTCGTTGTCGCCGAAGCGGATTTCCTCGGTCGCGACGCTGTCGTTCTCGTTGATGACCGGCACCACACCCAGCCCGAGCAGCCGGTTGAGCGTCGCCGCCGCGTTGAGATAGCGCCGCCGGTCCTCGAGGTCGTCGAGCGTCACCAGCATCTGCGCGGCGGTGATGCCGTGCGTGCCGAGCAGTTCGGCCCAGGTCTGGCTGAGCGCGATCTGGCCGGTCGCGGCGGCGGCCTGCGCATCCTCCAGGCTGGCGCGTCCGCCCTTGGCAAGGCCGAGCCGCCGCGCGCCCAGCGCGATCGCGCCCGACGAGACGATCGCGACCTGCTGCCCCGCCGCAACCCGCGCGGCGATATCCGCCACCAGCGTCGCCAGCCACGCCCGCCGCACCGCGCCGTCGGGCGCGACGAGCAGCGCCGAGCCGACCTTGACGATCAGGCGCGGGCAGGTGGCGGGCGGGAACAGCATCGTCACACGGGTGACCAGGTCAGCTCGTCCTCGCCCTCATCGTTCGCGGGGACGGCTTCCGGGCCCGGCCCGATCGCCTCGAGCAGCCGGTCGAGCACCCAGTCGACGCCGGTGCCGGCCGCACCGGACAGCGGGATCACGTCCGTACCGCTTTCGTCCGCCAGCTCCGCCGACAGCGCCTCGATCAGCTCGTCGTCGAGCATGTCGATCTTGTTAAGCGCAACGACGTGCGGCTTGTCGATCAGCCCGCCGCCATAGGCGGCCAGCTCCTCGCGGACGATGCGATAGCTTTCGCCGACGTCGTCGTCATTGGCGTCGACCAGATGCAGCAGCACGCGGCAGCGTTCGATATGCCCCAGGAAGCGGTCGCCGATGCCGGCGCCGTCCGCGGCGCCCTCGATCAGGCCGGGGATGTCGGCGACAACGAATTCGCGCTGCCGGTGGCGCACTACGCCCAGCTGCGGGCGGGTGGTGGTGAAGGCATAGGCGCCCACCTTCGCCTGCGCGTTGGTGACCGCGTTGATGAAGGTCGACTTGCCGGCATTGGGCAGGCCGACGAGGCCGGCGTCGGCAAGCAGCTTGAGCCGCAGCCACACCCATGCCTCCTCATAGGGCCAGCCGGTGCCGTGCTGGCGCGGCGTACGGTTGGTCGAGGTCTTGTAGCTGGCATTGCCGCGGCCGCCGTCGCCGCCGCGCAGGAACACCTCGCGCTGGCCGACCTTGGTGAAGTCGAGCAGCACCTCTTCCTTGTCCTCGGACAGGACCTGCGTGCCGACCGGCACCTTGATGAGCAAGTCATCGCCGCCGCCGCCGGTGCGGTTGCTGCCCGAGCCGCCCGATCCGCGCGGCGCCCGGAAATGCTGGGTGTAGCGGAAGTCGATCAGCGTGTTGAGGCCCGCCACCGCCTCGAAGATGATGTCGCCGCCCTTGCCGCCGTTGCCGCCGTCTGGGCCGCCATATTCGATGAACTTTTCGCGGCGGAAGCTGACGGCGCCGGGGCCGCCCCCGCCGGAGCGGACGAAAATCTTGGCCTGATCGAGAAAATGCATGGCGCCTCTTTAGCGCGATGGGCGGGAACGGCCACCCCCGGCGGCGGTGCGCCGCTGCCGGCGGCGCGACGACAAGGCCGCTGGACCATATGTGCGGCAACGTTATGGGGATATTGGTGAAGTACGCGCCCGAATCCATGGTGCCCGCGGGGCCGCAGTCGGGATCGCAGCCGCCCCTGGCATGGGGGCGGTTGTTCGAGAGCGATCTGCTGCCCGAATCGCAGCGCTACAGCTGCTGGCGTGATTCCGACGTCGGTGGCTACCGGCGGCGGTTCGACACGGACCCGCACGAACCGTTCGCCGCCACGATCGATGCGCTCGACCTGGGTCCGCTGGTGATCGGCCATGCGCGTTTTACCGCACAGGACTGGATTCGCGACCGGGCCAATATCGTCGCGGACGATTGCGACGACCTTGTCGTCAACATCCGCCATCGCGGCGGCGCCGTGGGTGAGATGGAGGGGCGGACCGTCGTCGCCCCGGCCGGATCAATCGTGCTCGCCGACATGGCGCAGGTCGGCCGCCATACGTCGGACGCGTCGGTCACGTCGGGCTTCGTCCTGCCCCGGGCGGTGGCGGAACGGATGCTGCCGTCGGTCCGCAGCCTGCACGGCCATGTCATCGCACCGCAGCACGCCGCGCTGCTGGCGTCGCACCTGACGATGATTCGCCATCACGCCGGGCAGCTTCCCGCGAGCAGCGGGCCGCTACTGGCGCAGACCATTCTCGACCTGTTCACGGTCGCGGTGACCGCGAGCCTGGGCAGTGTGCCCGCCGATGCCGGGCAGCACGAACGCGGCCTGCGCCACCAATTGTGCGATTCGATCGAGCGGCATCTCGGATCGCCCTCGCTCAACACCGCGCGGCTGAGCCGGATGCTCGGCGTGTCGCGGTCGACGCTCTATCGCCTGTTGCAGGCCGAGGGTGGCGTCCAGGCCTATATCCGTGCGCGCCGGCTTGCCCGCGTCGCCGAGACGTTGCGCGGCGACGGGGATCGCGAGACGATCGCGGCACTCGCCGAACGATGGGGTTTCTGCGACGCGGCCTATCTCGGGCGGGCGTTTCGCGAGGTCTATGGCGTGACGCCGGGCGACTATCGCGCGCTGCACGGCGGCGGGCGGCCGTAACGGGCCCATGGCGGACGGCGCGAGAAAGCCGCCGGCCAATCCCGCGACCCCCATCGCGAACACCGGCCGACGGCCCCTTCGGGCGGGCGCCTGGAGCACCCGCCGGTCCGAACATCCCCTCCCGATCCGCGTCAGGCTGCGCTGACGTCGCGTCCGGTTCGATCGAGGGGCATCCCCGTTGCGTCCCGGCGTCGGTCGACAGCGCGCGATCCCGCGACCCGTCCGACCAGACGCGGCACCGCGCAACGCTTTAGACCGACCCGGCCACCGTCTGTACGGTGAAACGACCCCTGTTCTCGAGCCGCGTCCATAGCGCAGCGGCGAGGGCGAAAGGAGGGGCGGCGCCATTGCTCTGGTGCCAGCGGCTATTGTCGCTGGTTCAGCCGCATCCTGCGTCGTCCGAACCGCCGGTCAGCATCGCGACGGCGAGATCGCGCGCCTTGCTGCGCGGCAGGTCGAGCGCCCGGGCCATCGGTGCGCCGAGCAGGGTGTCGCCGAGAGCGAGCAGGACGAGGTGCAGCGTTTCGTCCTGGATCGGCCGTTCCGCCGGCTGCATCCCAACTGCGAGTTCGTCGACCAGATCGTGCACCGCCGACAGGATGGGATCGAGTGCGTCGCGATTGCCGGACAGGATCATCCAGCTCGCCAGCGCGCCCGCACCCCCGCTGTCGAACGCATCGAAGACGAGGTCGACGATCCGGCGTGGATCGGGTTCGCCATCGCGATTGCTCAGCACGGCGTCGCGGATGGTCGAGGTGATATAGGTCGCCATGCGGGCGATCAGCGCGCGCTGCAGTCCCTCCGCCGAACCGAAATGGTGGAGCAGGTTGGCGTGCGTCCGGCCGATTCGCGCACCCACGGCCTTCAGCGTCACCGCCTGCGGACCGCTTTCGATGAGCAATTGCTGCGCGGCCGTCAGCGCGGCGTCGCGGCTTTCGCCCGGAGACAGGCGGCGGCGGGGAGGGGCGGTAGGGGTTGCAGCGGACAGGGCAGGGGCCTATTTACAATGGTGTCAGTAAGTAGCGTAGCCCTGTGTTCGGAGGATTCCATGGCGAAAGCAACCACCCCGCACGATCTGGTCATCACGCCGCGCGACCGCCGCTTCGGTCGCGGCGTCCGCATGGGCCGCTGGTGGCTGAACGACGACCCGATCGCGACCGCCTTTTACAACGCCTTGTCGGTGACCTTCCCCAAGGGCGAGGGCTATTTCGTCGACAGCGTCCGCAAGTTTCGCGAGGGCACGCCGCCGCGGCTGACCGCGGAGATCAACGCCTTCATCAAGCAGGAGGTGATGCACACCCGCGAACATGTCGCGTTCAACCGGCACGTCACGGATCAGGGCTATGACGTAGGCCTGCTCGACCGTGACGTCGACGCCGCGCTGGCGCTGACCCGGGACCGGCCGCCGATCGCGAGCCTGGCGGCGACCACCGCGCTCGAACATTTTACCGCGATGCTCGCGCACCAGTTGATCGCCGATCCCCGCCATCTACGTGGCGGCGAGGAACAGGCCAAGGCCCTGTGGCTGTGGCATGCCGCCGAGGAGATCGAGCACAAGGGCGTCGCCTATGACACCTGGCTGCACGCGACGACGGGCTGGTCGCGGTTCGCGCGCTGGCGCATCAAGTCGCTCGTGATGCTGGTGACGACATGGCGGTTCTTCGGCGGGCGGACGCGCGGGATGCTCGAACTGCTGCGGCAGGACGGGCTGACGGGGCCGAAGGTATGGGCGCGGCTGTTCTGGTATGCGTTCGGCAACCCCGGCATGGCGCGCAAGGTCGCGGGCGTCTGGGCGGCCTATTTCCTGCCCGGCTTCCATCCGTGGAAGCATGACGACCGCGGGCTGATCGGCCTCGCGGAGAGCGATTACGAGGCGGCGGTGCTACCCCGCGCCGCCTGATCGCGGCGTCGGGCTTCAACCGACCGCGGCAAAGGCGCTAAGGTCGGAGCATGACCCGATATACGAAGCGCTTCTGGATACTGGGTGCGGCGACGGCTGGCCTCGCCGGCTATGTCGATGCGATCGGATTCCTCAAGGTCGGAGGATTGTTCGTCTCGTTCATGAGCGGCAATTCCACGCGGTTCGCGGTCGGGCTGGCGACGGCAGGGCCGGTGGCCGGGATCGCCGCAGGACTGATCGGGGCCTTCGTCGGCGGAGTGGTGGCCGGCACGATCGTCTCCGCGATGGCGGGCGTATGGCGCAAGCCCGCGGCGATGATCGGGGTCGCTATCCTGCTCGCCGGTGCGGCGGCGGTCGATGCACGCGTGCCCGTCGGCGTCACCACCGCCCTGCTCGCCGCGGCGATGGGGATGGCGAATACCTTGTTCCAGCATGACGGCGAGGTGAGCGTCGGCGTGACCTATATGACCGGCGCGCTGGTCAAGTTCGCCCAACGGCTGGCGATGGCCATGCTCGGCGGACCGCGCTGGGCGTGGCTGCCCTATCTGCTCCTGTGGGGCGGCCTCGTCGCGGGCGCGATCGTCGGCGCGACCGTCTACCCGCACGTCGGCACAGCGGCGATCAGCGCGGCGGCCGGCGGCGCAGCGTTGCTCGCGTTGTACGCGGCGCTGCTAGGGCCGGCGGAGCGGCGCTAGGTCTTTACGCGCTACATCGGCAAGAAATCACGTTCGCGCAGAGGCGCAACGGTGATGCGCCTGCTGCTGCCACGGCCATGCCTCTCACCCGTCGAGACGTCAGGGCCGAGGCCCATCCAGCTCGATACACGTCCGCGTCCTCTGAATGAACGCGATCGTCCCTGCGCCGCGTGCCCGCACGAGCCCGATCGCCGCGTTCCGGTCACGCGGCGATCGGCATCGGTTCACGTTGGTCGTCGAGGTCGAGGTCGTAACTGACCGCCGGTGCCGCCTCGCGGCGTGCCAATGATTCGCGCATCACGGTCTGGCCCGTCGCGCGGAATCCGAGCTTGTGCAGGACCGCGCCCGATGCCGGATTGTCGGCGAAATGCCAGGCGGACAGGCGGCGCAGCGGCAATGCGTGCCGCGCCATGTCGACCACCGCACGCCCCGCCTCGGTCGCATAGCCGCGTCCCCAGGCGGATGGCGTCAGCCAGTAACTGAGTTCGACGCCACTCGCGCCACCGTGATCGGTCAACGCTATTCCGCCGACAAGTGCCGGTTCCACCGCCTGATGCGACAGGATCAGAAAACGCGGTTCATGTGCCGCCCGGGGCCGCGCGGCAAACGCCTCGGCATCGGCGACGCCATAAGGGAAGGGAACGCGCATCAGCATGCGGGTGACCGCTTCGTGGCCGATGGCCTGCGCCAGAGCCGGCGCGTCCTCCGGCCACGCGGGCCGCAGCGTCAATCTGTTGGTTCTGGCGAACATTCTTGCTCTCTCCTTGGCCACGCCGCTGCCACGCGCCTGTGACGCGGCAGGGACAAAGGGTTGGGGAGCAAGAAAAAAGGGAGCCGGGGCGGACCCGTCTCCCTTGTTGGCTGGTCCCTCGCTGCCGAGGAACCCGGGTCACCCTGGTGGGCAACCCGTCTGGTTACCCGATTATTCGGCGGCTTCCGCCATAATCTGCACCGAGCAGAATTTACGGCCGAGCTTGCCCTCGTGGAACGCCACGCGGCCGTCGACGAGCGCGAACAAGGTGTGATCCTTGCCGATGCCGACGTTGGCGCCCGGATAGAATTTGGTGCCGCGCTGACGCACGAGGATGTTGCCCGCGATCGCTTCCTGACCGCCGAACTTCTTCACGCCGAGACGACGGCCGGCCGAATCACGACCGTTGCGCGACGAACCGCCTGCTTTCTTATGTGCCATGCTGCTCTAACTCCTGTTCGCTGCGCTGGGCTCAGCCGACCGAAACGATCTTGAGGATCGTGTGGTTCTGGCGATGACCGTTCTTGCGGCGGTAATTGTGACGGCGACGCTTCTTGAAGACGATGACCTTCTCGCCCTTCGCCTGTGCGACGATCTCGGCGGCGACGGTCAGGCCCTCGACGCTCTTTAGCTCGGAGCCTTCGCCCGCGAGCAGGACGTCACCCAGCGTGATCGATGCGCCGGCTTCGCCGTCCAGCTTCTCGACGACGATTTTGTCTCCGGCGGCGACGCGATACTGCTTGCCGCCCGTGCGCACGACTGCGAACATGGCTCTAGTCACTTCCCAAAAAACTGCGCCCGCTCGGGTATACCCCGGCGGGATGAGGGGTGGCAGCTAAGGAAAAGCCGCCAGCCTGTCAACCTCCCGCCGCGGTGAATCTGCGATGGCGGCGGATTTCGACCGGGCTAGTGGCGATGCTCGCGGCGCAGGGCGTAACGCCCGTCGGCAAAATCGTTGAACAGCCCGGGAATCGCCGGATGATCGATCGGTTCGTCGCTTTCGTCCGGCACCAGATTCTGCTGGCTGACATAGGCGACGTAGCTCGATTCCATATTCTCGGCGAGCAGGTGGTAGAAGGGCTGGTCCTTGTCGGGCCGCACCGCCTCCGGAATCGCCTCATACCATTCGTCGGTGTTGGCGAAGACCGGATCGACGTCGAAGATCACCCCGCGGAAATCGAACAGGCGATGGCGCACGACCTCGCCGATCGAGAATCGCGCATGCGCGATCGCGGGCGCGTCGAGCCCGATATTGGGCGACGAGGCGCCGGAGGACGTGCCGATAGGATCGTGGCGGGGCATGCGGGCAATTTAGTGGTCTTTCTGCGCTGCACAAGCGCAAGGGTGCTTGCCTCCTGAAAACGAACCCGTTAGAGGCGCGCCCTCGACCGACCGACCAGACCCCTAGCGGACCTCTGGAAACGTCTTCTGCGGAGAGGTGGCAGAGTGGTCGATTGTACCGCACTCGAAATGCGGCGTGCCTTTGCGGGCACCGAGGGTTCGAATCCCTCCCTCTCCGCCAGTTTCCTTATTGATCGGTAGATCCGACGCGACACGCCTCAACGCGTCGCGGTCGTTTGCCCTGCCAGATAGCGCGCGACCGGATCGATCATCTCCTTGGGGATGCGGCGCGCGATGACGGGCATCGTTGCGGCGCTCTTGCGCGCGTCGACGATCGTGTCGTCGCCCTGCCAGTGGCGCAGGCGCTGCGCGATAAAGTCGGCGCGCTGGCCGGCGATCACGGGATACGGCTTGCCCGGCGCGTGGCAGCTGGCGCAGGCGGGCAGTTGGATGCGGGCGATACCCTGCGTCACGATCCGCGCGGCCGCGGCGCTGCCGGCGGGCGCCGCGCCGAGGCCCGGCATCGCGGCGAAGCGGCGCGCGGCGTCGGTCATGGCGGCGGGCGTCATGCGCATCGCGACCTGCTGCATCACGGCGCTGGAGCGTGTGCCGTCGGCATAACCCTTCAATGCGGCGAGCAGATAGGCGGGATCCTGGCCGCCAAGCACGGGGATGTCGGGGGCGCCGCGGCCCTTGCCGTCGGCCCCGTGGCAGCCGGTGCAGCTGGCAAGGTCGTCGCCCGGATTCGCCTCGTTCACCAGCGCCTCGTATTGCGCCGGCGTCACGCCGGGCAGGCGGCGGACGAAGGCGACCATGCGGCGTACCTCATCGGGACGGTCCTGCACCGCCCAGGCGGGCATACCGGTATATTTGACGCCGTGCTGGAGGATCCAGAACAGCTGTTTGTCGCTCCATTCGCGCGCGTTGATCGCGAGGTCGGGCGCGGGCGGGGTGGCGGATTGCATGACCGGCGCAGGCTTTACCCCGGGCGCGCCATGGCAGACGGCGCAGGCATTGGCGAAATGGCCCGCGGCGCTAACCAGACCGGTCGCGTCGGCGGGATCGTCGGGGCTGGTGAAGGCGGCATGGGTGCGCACCGAATTGCGCATCGTCCAATGCAGGAACCAGTCGGTGATCGGCCAATGACCGCTGGAGGCGGCGATGTTGAACAGTCCCGACCAGGCAAACAGCAGGCCCGCCGCGCCGAGCCCGACCAGCGTGGCGATGGCGCGCGCCCAGGTGATGCGGATCGTCATGCGGCGGGTGCCTCCGGGCGGGTCTGGAGCAGGCGGCCGAGCATCGCGAGCCCGCCGACGAGATAGGCTATGCCGCCGACCAGCAGCATGACGACGCCCGCGACCTGCTGGTCGGTGAGCGCGTCGGCACCATGGTGCATGTACAGCGGCCGGGGGGCGAGGCCGATCAGCGCGCCGAGCAGGGTCATGTGCATCGAGGTGACGAGCAGGGCGCCGACGCCGGCGGCGCGGTGGCGCGGGGCGAGGACGGCGGACCAGAGCAGCAGTCCGGCGGCGAGGAAGCTGGCCTGTTCGACGACCAGCGCCAGCGGATGATGCGCGGCGAGGTTGCGCAGTGCCGGCACATGCCAGCCCCAGACGATCACCGCCTCGATCATCGCGGCGGGCAGGGGGGTGGCGAGTCGCGGCCAGCGCATGGCCGGATCGAACCGGCCGCCTTGCACGCCGATTGCAATCAGCGGCGCGGCGATCGCGACCGCGATCATATGCGCCGCCATATGGCCCGACATGCCGTAGCGGCTGAGCGTCCAGCCGATCGGCAGCAGCGCGAGGCCGGCGACGAGCGTCGGCGGTTTCACCGGCAGTCGCTCAGCACGATGACCGGCGCGGCGGTGAACAGCACCGCGATGAAGCTCAGCCCTGACAGTAATAATGTCGAATAGGCGAGGAAGCGCAGACGGTCGATCTCGGTGCCCTCGTCGTGCGGGGCGGGTGCACCGGGGGTGCGCGCCTGCTGCCACGCGATCAGCCCCGCCGCGACGATGATGAGCAGCGCCGCCACCGTCCCGATCGCGAAGGCGGTGGGAAAGCGCGCCCAGCTGCCCAGTTTCGCGCAGGACACCGCCGCCCACAGATAGGAGAAGAGGAAATGCACCGCCCACGTCGTCGGCGGCACGATCAACGTCCACAGCGTGACGCGCAGATCGCGTGCGCGGCGCAGCCAGCGCCTCACAGTCCCGCCTCCGGGAACAGGCCGATGGTCAGATAGGCGACCAGCGCCGTCAGCGCGAAGAAATGCTGGTAGACGGTAATGTTGCGCAGGTCGGCGTCATGCGCGGGGTCCATGCGGCCGGCCAAGCTGCGTGCGAGCGTGTAGAGCTGCATGATCGCGCCGACCGCCGCGTGGACTACGGTCCAGATCACCAGTACCCAGACGATCGCCGGATAGACGTTCGCCTTTGGATCGAGCCCGTCGAGGCAGCGCAGCCCGACGGCGAGGCTGGCGAGTGCGGCGACCGCACCGGCGATCAGCAGCGCGCGCGCCGGCGGCACCGCGCCGCGGGCGTGGACTTCCCGCGCGGCGAGCGTCGCGGCCCAGCTGGCGAGCGACAGCAGCAGCGCGACGATCGGCCAATAGGTGCCCGGTCCGTCGAAGCCGGCGCCGAAATCGGGATGGATCGTCCAGTAGAAATAATAGCCGAAGACGAGGCCCGAGAAGGCGGTGGCGTCCGCCATCATCGTGATGAACATCGCCCACCAGCCCGGCGCTGCGGGACCGGAAATATAGAGCGGCATATGCATACCATGGCCGATCGGCTTTTCGGGCTTCTCCGGGATCTCGGCCGTGTCCCACAGCCACCAGAGCACGCAGGCGAGCGTCACCACGCCGCTGAGCGCGGACAGCAGGTAGAGGTGGTAGGTGGTCAGGATGAACACCCCGCCGAGCGCGACCGCGGTCATCATCGGCTTGACGCTGGGGGTGCCGAGCCGGATCACCGACACCGGCTTCGCATCGAGGACGGAGGTGATGATCGTCTCGCGGCGGCCTTCCTCGGCATCGGGCAGGAAGAAACGGCCCTCGTCGACCTTGGCGACGAAACCGGGCTGGTCCCAGATCGGGTAGCGGCTCTCGATCAGCGGCACCGAGCGGATGCCCCAGTCCTCGTCGTCCGGATGCGCGAGCCATTCGAGCGTGCCGGCGTTCCACGGGTTGCGGACCGCCTTCTTCCGCGTCGGCGACAGTGCGAGGTCGACCACCAGCACCAGCACGCCGGCGGCGAACAGATAGGACCCTGCGGTCGAGGCGAGGTTGAGCCAGCCGATGTTGAGATCGGCGGGATAGGTGAAGACGCGGCGCGGCATCCCCTCCAGCCCCGACAGATGCATCGGGAAGAAGGTCAGGTTCACGCCGACGAACATGATCCAGAAGGCGATGCGGCCGAGCCGGTCGCTCAGCTTCTTGCCGGTGATGAGCGGCCAGTAATAATAGAGGCCGCCGAACAGCGGCAGCAACGTGCCGCCGATCAGCACGTAATGCAGGTGGGCGACGATAAAGTAGGTGTCGTGCGCCTGCCAGTCGAACGGCGCGATCGCGACCATTACGCCGGTCAGGCCGCCGATGACGAAGATCGCGAGGCTGCCCGAGGCGTAGAGCAGCGGCGTCGACCATTTGACCTTGCCCGCCCAGAGCGTCGCGATGAAGGCGAAGATCTGTACGCCGGTCGGGATCGCGACGGCTTCGGATGCGGCCGAGAAGAAGGCGAGGCTGATCTTGGGCAGCCCGGTCGCGAACATGTGGTGCACCCACAGGCCGAACGACAGGAAGGCGGTGCCGACCGCGGCTAGCACGATCCACGGATAGCCGAGCAGATGTCGTTGGGCGAACGTCGGGATCAGCATCGCGAATAGCGCGATCGAGGGGAGAAAGACGATATAGACTTCCGGGTGGCCGAAGATCCAGAAGAGGTGCTGCCACAGCAGGGGATCGCCGCCCTTCGCCGCGTCGAAGAACGGCCAGCCGAGCAGCCGCTCCATCTCGAACAGCAGGTCGCCGGCGATCAGGGGGGGGAAGGCGAACAGGATCATCACTGCGACGACGAGGATGTACCAGGCGTAGAGCGGCATCAGGTTGAGCCGCATGCCCGGCGGGCGGCACTTGAAAACGCCGACGATCAGCTCGACCGCGGCGGCGACCGACGATACCTCGATGAAGCTGAGGCCCAGCATCCAGATATCGGCGCCAAGCCCCGACAGGTCGGTGCGGGTCGTCAGCGGCGGGTACATGAACCAGCCGCCATCGGGCGCGGCGTTGAAGAAGATCGATCCCCCGACGAAGACGCCGCCGAGCAGGAAGCTCCAGTAACCGAACGCCGACAGACGCGGGAAGGGCAGGTCGCGTGCGCCCAGCAGCTGCGGCAGCAGGATGATCGACACCGCCTCGAACATCGGCACCGCGAACAGGAACATCATCATCGAGCCGTGCAGCGTGAACAGCTGGTTGAAGGTGTTCGCGGAAACGAGATCGTTGTCCGGCACCGCCAGCTGCGTGCGCATGATGAGTGCGAGTACGCCGGCGAACAGCATGAAGCCGAACGCGGTCAGCGTATACCAGACGCCGATCCGGTTGTTGTTGACGTCGGTCCAGCGGAAGAACCAGCCCGTGGGCGGCTTCCACACCTCGCGCAGGCGCGCTTCCTGCTCGCGGCGAAGCTGCGGATCGTCTTGCGCGTGGAGGCTCATTTCAGGCCCTGGAGATAGCGGGCGATGGCGGTGGCCTCACCTGGCGACAGTTGCGGGAAGGCGGGCATGCGCACGCCGGGTTTGGTCGCCTGCGGATGGCGGATGAAGGCCGCGACATTGGCGGTGGTCATCGGCAGGATGCCCGCGGCGAGCGTCGGTCGCGCGCCGAAATGGGTGAGGTCGGGACCGATCCGCCCGGTCGCGGCGGTGCCGCGGATCGCGTGGCAGGCGTTGCAGCCGTTGGCGGCGAACAGCGCGGCGCCCTCGCCGGTCGCGGTGGCGAGCCGGCGCTGGTCGGCAAGCCAGGCGTCGAAGGCGGCGGGCGGCATCGCGACGACGTCGAGCGCCATCAGCGCATGACTCAGCCCGCAGAATTCGGCACACTGGCCGCGATAGCGCCCGGCCTTGTCGGCGCGCACCACGAGCGTGTTGGTGCGGCCGGGGATCATGTCCATCTTGCCGCCGAGGCCGGGAATCCAGAAGCTGTGAACGACGTCCGCCGCGCTCAGGCGGAAGGCGACGGTGCGCCCAACCGGGATGCGCACCTCATTGGCGGTTTCCACCGGAGCGGCGCCCGCCGGGCGATAGAGGACGCGCCACCAGAATTGTTCGCCCTCGACCGCGATGGTGAGGTCGGCGGGGCCGACCGGTCGCGGCTTCATATAGGGGAGCGACCAGACGAGCAGGCCAAGCAGCACGACCGTCGGCACGATCCCGCCCAGCCACAGCACCAGCCGCATGCCGCCGGCATGCGTCAGCTCGCCCTCGGGCGCACGCACCGCATGCCGCATCAGCAGCGCGACGGCGATAGCGATCACCAGCGCACCGCACAGCATGACGAGGAACAGATAGCGGATATCGGCCGCGTCCGCGCCGAACGGCGCGAGCGTCGATTGATGCGTGTTGCAGCCGGCAAGCAGCATGGCTGCGCCGCCGAGCGACGATGTTCTGAGCCCCCTCATCCGCATCGTAACGCGTCGGGTCCGGAACGGTTCGTTTTTCCAGGGCGTTTTGTTGTGACGAAATGTTGCCGTCTATTGATCCGCGGCGGCAAGTTCTTCGCCGTTGCGGGTCGCGAAGTGCAGCGGCATGTCGTCCGTCCCGCCCGACGCGACCAGCGCGAGGTCGCTGGCGCCCTGCATCAGCCCGTCCTCGATCTCCGGCTCATGCGCCTCCGCGGCAGCGACCGTCGCGGCAAGCAGGTTGCGCGCCTCGGCCTCGCCATAGGTCATGGCGAATGCGGTGTGGGCGATGGTGAAACATTCGTGATCGCTTGCCGGTGCCGCGCTCTGATGCTGGAGCGAGGCGCAGGCCGCGCCGAGTATGTAGCCGCGCGACCAGGCCGACCCCGTCGGTCCGTCGTGCGGCAACTCGCCGGCGGGCAGGTGCAATCGCTCGAACTGCGGCAGCAGCAGCGCGCCGAGCGGCGACCGCAGCGTCGCGGCCAGCGTCTTGCGCTTCGGCCGCTTCGGCGCGATCAGATGGTCGAGGACCCCCATCGGTCAGATTCCCTATCAATGTGCTGGCGACCGCTGTGCACGAACGAGGTTAACCGACGCCTAAGCGGGGGTGCCGCCGCCGCCGCGAGATCCGGCCCGCATCGCAATTCCTTCGCATCACCGCATCCTTCTTGTATAGCCGGTCGTATTTACCCCCCGGGATGAGGTGACGTTTTCCGTGTTCAAGGGCCTGAAGCCGATCGTGTACAATGGCCGTGAGGTCTGGCCGCTGGTCGAAGGGGGCAAGGGCGTCGCCGCGACCAACCACGCCTCCGCCGGCGCCTGGGCTGCCGCCGGAGGGATCGGTACGGTATCCGCCGTCAATGCCGACAGCTACGACCCCGACGGCAAGATCATCCCTCAGGTCTACAAGGCGCTGACCCGCCGCGAACGCCACGAGGAACTGGTCGAATATGCCATCGAAGGCGCCGTGCAGCAGGTGCAGCGCGCGCACGAGATTTCCGGCGGCAAGGGCGCGATCAACATCAACGTGCTGTGGGAGATGGGCGGGGCGCAGCGCATCCTGCACGGCGTGCTCGAGCGCACCCGGGGCATGGTGTCGGGCGTCACCTGCGGGGCGGGCATGCCGTACAAGCTGTCCGAGATCACCGCGTCCTACGGCGTGTCCTACCTGCCGATCGTATCCTCGGGCCGCGCCTTTCGCGCGCTGTGGAAGCGCGCCTATTCGAAGGCGGCGGACTGGCTGGCGGCGGTCGTTTACGAGGACCCATGGCTCGCCGGCGGGCATAACGGCCTGTCCAATGCCGAGGACCCGCTGAAGCCGCAGGATCCGTTCCCGCGCGTCGCCGAACTGCGCGCGGTGATGCGCGAGGGCGGCATTCCCGACACGACGCCGATCGTGATGGCGGGCGGCGTCTGGTATCTGCGCGACTGGAACGACTGGATCGACAATCCCGAGCTCGGCACGATCGCCTTCCAATATGGCACGCGGCCGCTGCTGACGCAGGAGAGCCCGATCCCGCAGGACTGGAAGGACCGGCTGACGCAGATCGAGGAAGGCGAGGGGCTGCTCCACCGCTTT